>Ga0100402_1003657_pt1 | contig 16637 bp, 15 predicted proteins | sample CryGeyme20150102_FD_80419 | JGI IMG/M metagenome (GOLD analysis project Ga0100402, IMG submission 80419) | Groundwater microbial communities from Crystal Geyser aquifers in Utah, USA - Crystal Geyser metaG 2015-0102 | ecosystem: Environmental > Aquatic > Deep subsurface > Groundwater | place...
CCCCAACCCCAACCCCAACCCCAACCCCAACCCCAACCCCAACCCCAATTATATTAAGATGAATCACTGATCAATCATATTAAGATGAATCACTGAAGAAATGGAATATCAATGAATGTGTGTAAAATATCATCGAATTCATAACTATCTCACCATCTTGGCGTATTACATTCTCTGCACAATTCTCCTGTTCTAGGCGATGTTTCCTTTGATATGTCTGATTCCTCGCAAAATATCAGATATTGCGACTTTTATCAACACCACCAAAAAGCCAAACATAAGACTTCCCAAGAAAAGTAGGCCCAAATTATCAATGAAGGCATGATCGAATGAATTTTTACCGTGAGTGATGACAATCATAAATTCCACAAAATTTATAGCCATCATAAGTTTGATGTTTAATTTGGGATATTTAGTGTTACCTTTCATGTAGTCATAATATTATTTTGCTCCATTGACACAAAGTAAACCTACTATGGTTACTCTTCCAATGGATAAAAAGTGGTTCGCAGGGATGTTCCAAACATATTTGAGGAAAAATGTTGAAAGATCATTGATTTGGAACTGAATAACTATATGTGTACCAAAATGATGAAGAAAACCAGTTTGAGAAAATTCTTCATTTTAGAAAATGCTTTAGTTTAGAGGCTAGAAAGATCCCAAGTGAAAAGTACATTTCTAAAATTTTTCCAATGAGATAACTGAAGAGGGGCTGTTCTAAGACTCCACCTGTATCTTTCCATTTTGAACTTGTCAATTACATAGAATCCCAAGATAATTCCTAGTAAATTGCACCCCATGATGTCCATTAACATATGATCCCACCAACACTCCTTGAAGTTGTTTAGAGTATCTCTGAGAGCATATTCGATCATTTCGAAAGTTATGGAGGTGAACATCAGTAGCTTAATATCTCTGCAGATTAGAGCTTTGAAGAACCATCCTAGAAAGTGAGCTACTGCAAACAAATCGAAAGCTGAGTGAAAGAAAGTCGATTTGTTGATTGTACAGTCCTGAGCATACGATACTTCATTGTAATCAACGAAAGATAGTTTAGGATCCACGAAGGTGGAGATCATTTCAAGGGTTTCTTTTCGTGTCTATGTCAGTTATTAGTTTACGTGGAAGAGCACAACAACAAGACAGAATAGGTAAAATAAACATAGTCCTGTAATACTTCGCCATAAAAGGACAAAAGGTCCCTGAACTGGTCCCGGTGGCAAGAGTGTATGTCCGGCAAGAATGAAAGATATCATTCCGAAGAAGAGAATGCTAAGTGTTGATGGTGTTACCTTCGAGTAGTGGAGGTCTAGGTGGGCACAAGCATCAGCAGTCCAAAAATGGCAAGCATACCGATATTGATAATTTTAGGTAAAGTTTGCCGATTGACCTTAAAAGCTGGCTTTGTTGGTTCAATTGCTATCATGTTTTTTAATTATGACGACAACTCCTGACTAGCATCACACTAATATTAAACTCCCTTTAAATGATGCCGTCCTAAAAATTGAATATCTAAAGAGCTCATTAACCCTAGTGATTTTGGACGGAGATGGATCAACGTGGTTTTTTTTGATAAAATTTATTGCATTGAAGATAATGATAGTGGAGTATTTGCTTAAAATCAGAGCTTGGATGGATAAGAACATCCTAATTTATTGTAACTATTGTTTGATGCTCTTTAGGCCAATTCAAAGCTGTTTGATCACATTTGGACATAGTTTGGTCCTGGTATTACATCCTCATCTACATCTTATAAATATGCCGTGAGCGATATGAGACAATATTAGACTACTAATCCTTCAGGACATTATTGAGTTATCCCTCAAAAGTGGGAGGCAATTAAGCGTAATTGGTATAAGCTTAAGATATTTCTCAGCATAGTTCTAGTATAACAGTCTATTTCATATTGATAAATCTGAAAAAATCAACGTCGTTCATGAATTAGTAATTTTTTGCCCAATTTGCTATTTCTGATAAAATTTAGCTTCGACTTGATCTCATCAAGAGATAAGTTATTGAAGCTGAAGTCCAAAACAGAACAAGGCTAACTAGAATATCTTTGATGCTCCAATTTGGGAAGGATCAATGATTACTCCCGTTGCAATTGTTCTTTGGTCATTGGGACACTTTTCTATGTTTTGATGCGATATCGAATCGATTAGACCTTCTTCTCCTGCATTTGACTTTGCTCTGTTAAACTATGTTTTTGAACTACCTTCCTTCTGTTTGAATGCATCGTCTTGGAAGAAAAGGAAGTAATTTGTCTGTGACTAACCTATATCTGTTTTGAAGGTGTGAGCAATTTGGCCATATCTTCCTCAAATTTTTATTTAAGTGGGTTTTTCTAATCCTCATCACTATCGGAATCATCCTGCACAGAAGAAAAGACTTATTCTTCAGGCTATTGACCTTTGATATGTTTGTAGAGTTTATTGATCTCGTTCTTTGTTGCAGTTTGTTTTCGATTATGAACCATTTGGATAAATTAATGGATCGATTAGCAAATAGATGATCCAACTTGCATTATATCGAGCTCGTTCACACGTTTACCTCGATAGATGCCAAAAGAACTTTAAATAGTGTAGCTGAAGTGAAAACCAAGTCTTTCGAAGAAGATAGCACGAGCACAATGCTTTTTTGCTTGATTTATTGAATAGCTGCTTTTTTCATAATTAAAGTTATTGTTTTTTGTTGAAATAAGAAAGGGAAAGAGTCGGCTTAGCTCATAATATTCTGATTGTTTGACGTGAGGAGGGCCATAGGCAAAGACATCAGATTGAGAAGAATGGCCATGTAAGTCTATGAATAATTTCAATTTCTTGTGATACTCTTTTTGCTGGCTCTTAAAATAGCGAATAGCACCCAATAACTCAGGAAACAAATGTGCTCTTTGTGCATCTTTATCTACATACCAATGTCTGTTGAAATCAAAACCTAAAATTCCAGTTCTGTTGTTTCCTAGTGCCACACCATCAGGATTGATTATAGGTACTAATACCCACATAATGTCACTAACTGGCATTTACACAAGTTTATTGATCAGTCCTTCCATCATCCACGAACCTACAGGTTCTCCAGGATGCTGCCTAGCAAAGACAACAACTACAGCCCTACAACACCGATTTTAGTTCACCAAGAAAGCATCAATGTTGCGGTTCATTACACTCCTAGATATGGTAATTTTGCTGAAAGGAGTAGAACTAAATATCCTGTTATAACGATCCAGACCGTAGGGAGGTTGACTGCAAAATTATATCTAACTATTGCTAGTGTGGAATTAGAAGTTGAATGATAGACAATAGCTGACTTCCTCATCAGGCTATTTTGCCTATTACTATATGTAAAAGCATTCAGAATTGATTTGCTGGTAAAAAGGTATAGGATCTTTTGTTGACCAATAAAAAGGTCTAAGCCCATTTCGATAGGACATACTACTTTTTCTGAAATTATGAATCCTTAAGTGAGCAGTTATTCTTTATTGATTTTTTATTTTGAACCGAAACCACTGAAAATGAGCAGTCGTATTACTATCAGGTTTGATATACAAATCGTATTTTTTGTGATCCTCAGAAATGACATACTCTAAGTTGGCGTTCTAATATTCAGCATCGAAGGTTAACTGAGAAGGATAGTAGGCGAGAGGATTTTGGTGTTAGTAAATTATGTGTGAGTTGTGGTTGTTTCTGAAGGTGGTCTTGAGATGTTGCTTCAGGATGGGATTGGTGTATAGTTCTGAAGATAAAGTAAGAGGTGCTAATTTTAGCTTGTTTCTTGGCCTTTTGGGAGTGTAAGGAGATAGTTTTAGAGTCGGCATTTTGTTGACATTTTCAACTTCCACTAATTCGAGCTCACTCGAGCAGAAACCTTATTATTATTGCATTCAGATTGTCTAAATTAATTATTGCTGTAAACCCTAAGCAAGTAAATCGAAAAAGGTCATAGAATATCAGCATCCATCTTGCTTTCATTTGTATCGACTCAACATGTAGAAGTCCATCAAGCCATGGTTCCTCTTCATCTAGCTTACCACTTGCTGTATGCTACGCTTCTTTGCTGATTCGGCGTTTAGTGAGTAACGATGGATTTTAGGCTCTGTTTGGGCTGGAACGTCGTCGTCTCCTAGTTGGATTGTCGACATGCCTCGCTATAGAGTAGGATGGGGTAGCTATAAACTTAAAGATTCATATCTCCTGCTGTTATTGGTGCTTTTCTTGTATTTTGTGAGGAGAGAGCCATTCATGTGGATTGCTCGAGGTCGATCATATTTTTTGGCAAATTTGGGTATCTCCAAACTTTGCTTGAACAGGTTCAATACCAATTTTTTCGATGTGACATTCGGATCAATACTCGGAGCTATCCTAGGCAATCTGAGAGTCCGATTAGTTCTGATCTGAAACGGAATATCCTTAGTGTAATTTGTTCCATCCTCTGCTACATTCTAATTGCCATCAAGTATCAAATTCCACGGCCCAAATTCATTATTATTGCTATACCGATTCGTCTTAATCATTCACTTCTCAAATATAATTAATGTCAATAACATCATCATAAATTCTCTATGATAAATCCGGACATATTTTTAAAATCAGTAATGGTGATGGCCATTTTCCTTTCTGAGCTCAGCCTAGCCATGTGCATACATGCATTGCTCGCCGTATTTGCACATTCCTTTGTTTTGCATAAAATTGCTGCACAATCTGGTCTTGTATTTGTCAGATTTGATGCCTGGTTGCTATTCATGCTTGAACTCGCATTGGGAACCTTTGCGACATTATCCTTTTAGAAAATAACGACATAGCATCTCACGTTCCAATTTGTAGAACTACTCCATTTCGCCTTACCAACATATGTTGACTGAAAACGGAGGTGGCTCGGCTCGCATGATTGACAAGAGACCTTTCTACATTTCAATTAAATCCCGCTTCATTTTTGACTCTTGTGTTATGATATTATTATAGATCTCTATAAATTTTGAGTCATATCTATTGCAATCACCTAGGTTTGAATAATCTGTGTTCGGTTACCCCTCGAATGTCCAGCCTCGCATCAGCTTTGAATTATAGGCACTCTTTGATGAATTATTTGCTTTAGGGGGTCACCACACCTTTTGGGAATGTCACATTATGGGCCTTTAGCATGATTCCTTACTTTAATATGCGCATCTGACTCATAGCATTGCCGAATGGTTTCTCCCCATAAAGCATCTAGAAGTATATCACACCTATGCTCCACACATCAACCTTAGGGGAAATGATCGTGCCCTTCTACTCACAAAAACATTCAGGTGGCAAATACCAATAAGTTCCCACACCTTGAGAGGTGAGTTCAATTGTATCTTCCTTTGTGGTTTTGCATAAGCCGAAGTCAGTGATTTTGACCCGTCCTTTATGGAAGAGAATGTTCTGAGGTTTCAAGTCATAATGGATGACCTTGTCGGGAAGTTCATGGAGATAGCGAATAGCACTGGCGACTTGCCTGATGATGAGTTTTGCCTATCTTTATGGTATTTTTTTATGCTTCTTGAGGTAGTAGCTGAGATCTGGACCTTAGCAATACTACAGCACTGTGCAGAAGGAATTCGCATCGATTTCGACAGTATCATATAGGCGGACAATATTAGGATGACTCAAGATTTTATGAACCGAGTTCTATCTAATCGCATGTTTAATATAATTTTCTTTAGCTTGACTATTCCACTTAGGATTGAACTCATGTACCTTCACAGCCACTTCTTTCAGTTCCTCAACATCATATCCTTTGTAGACTTCACTGAAACCTCCTCTGCCAAGCAACCCAAGTAGCTGATATTTTCTGATCAAAGGCCAACTATGAGTCCCCAAAGCTACCTGTTTACCATATCTGGAGCTATCCTACTCATAGAGCAATTTGTATTACTTGATATGAAGAGCTTTTTCTTCTTCTAATCTTTTGAGAGATTATTAGTAGTGAGCTTCTTCTCTTGTGAGGAAATAGGCCTGACTGGAGAAAGTTATCTTCCATTAATCGGCCTACTCTTGATCTTTTCCTCTTCTGGCTTGTCTTTTGGCTTTTTATAAGAGTTATTTCTACTTCTTGAGGAGTTCCAGTTTTTACTTGGTATCGCGGATATCAACGCCATCTATCCAATGTTCTGTGCCTGATTTCAAAGAGGAAAACTAGCCCAATCTCCACTTGTTATAGCTGACTCTCTGCCTTAATTCAATCTTCTTGGATTTGTGAATCTTAATAGTATTTTAGACAATCTCACTGCGAAAAGAGGCAAGCATCTCATCTCTTTCTTTAAGCGCCTCTCTCAACCCTCTCATTTCATCCCGAATAGTATCTTCCTCTTCATTTTTGCTGTGGACAGGTGAGGGAGGTGACCGACCATGGTTAGTCTGTGCAGTAATTGGTCCAATTTAAGCAGGAGTCGGTTGTGGAGACACTTCCGGACTAGTTTATCTTTTCCTTTTACTCTTGAAGAAATAATCAGTAATTTTCTTGTTAGTCTTTATTTATTCCTCAGTCAGTCGAATGTGTTGCTGTGGTTCTGGAGGCAGTGATTATTAACGTGCTTATTCTGTGAGTTTATGAACAGGCATGAGTAGTTTTTTACTGTCTGTACTTTTGATCGATTTGAGAGACTATTCATTGAGGGTAGCTGGTTTGCTGGGTCTTCTCATGCGATTTTCTAGCATTCTGATCCGTTCCAATTATTAAGGGTTCATTAGCGCCAAAAATATTATAAAACCCCAACTCAAATCACATGCCCTGTTTCTGATATCTCTCAATTATTGCCCTTTACCCTCAACTTAAACCCATAAAAGTATAGACTATCAGGTCAGATGTCACTATTTACTCTCTACTTTTGGTTTCTACTTCTTCCAACGCCATATTGTTCGCACTATCAAAAATATCAACACAGTTAGGACAATGCACTCCATCACGATCAAGGGTATCTTCTGACCATAAAACGATCCGAAAAGAGGTAATCGCAGTATTTGAGTGTAGTAAATAAGTGACAAGTAGGACTGATTAGCTGGAAAATAAAGAGGAAATGACCACAGCGCCTGAAAGGAAATAGCACAAGACGCCAATAGCATAAGATTGCAGTTGAACAGCATAGCATTCATATAAGTCTTGTTGACGATCATCGGATGTATTTTGAAGAGATAGGGCACTCTGAAGCCAAATACCATGTTACCTCTCAACAGACAAATCTGCATATAGATCACCAAAATGCCATAGAGTATGGTGGAGATGAATGAGCCACCGCTGTTGGTTAGACCCGAAAACCAATGATCCATGAATCCATAGAGAGGTTGACCGTTAGGATTGATGATATGTCCTAAGATCTGGAAGACCCAAAATATAGATATTATGACGGCTATGCATCCAAAAATTAGAGCAGCTATGTATAGGATAGGACTGCGCTATTATTATACTTTCAAATTGCTGTCAAAACGTTAGTGTTCTTTTTATAATTTGTTGATCTTTTTCTTGTATTCTTCAACTAAAGAGCTGAACTATGATTCTGCCCTTTTGCGACTGAACCAACCGCCTTAAAATTGTTTTAGTTCTTAACCTTTTTGCTTGAGCTTTTATCCTTCAGTTATTAGCTCGTTGCTCTGGGTCTGGAGCTCTGTCTTTTTGACAAAACCTTCCTCAGTGCTTAGCGGTTAGGGCTTGTTAGTGAAATACCCTATTAGCTCATAGGGCAGAAATACCAGACCTATGGCTCCATTTAGAGCCAAGAAGAACCATCCCACCAAAGATAAGATCAGCAGAATGTAGATTGATGCGTCCAATCTATAGCCGACTCCGTCAATGTCGTAGACCGACAGCCAGACGTAACTAATGAAGGTGAACCCGCACCAAATCGCAGTGACTATGAAAGCATAAATAGCCGACCAACACACTCGACTTCCTACTGAATCTGTCGGATCTGACTCATAATAGAACAATGCGAATGGATTGAAAAAGGCGATGAGGGTGAAGATGATGGGATAGAGGATATAGTAGACCAAGTAGAAGGTACTGCCAGAAGCAGCTCCATCTACCCCCTGATCAAGCGGCAGCAGTAAAATCTGACTCCAGGCTAATACTTGCGACAATATAACGAGCACTTTGAGTAGAGGAGCATTGCCCGCTCCTTTTTATTAAGCTAAATGAATGCACCCTTACGATGGCAGTAGACAGAGAAGAGATAGATGCTAACCGCAATGATGATGATCGTCACAACTATCGGAACCAAGATATCTATCCAACTCGCCATCAGCAATTATTATACAGATTTATATCATCAGTTATTAGCACGAATCAAAATAATATCATAGTGGTAGTTGTGAAAAGAGTCAGCTCTCGCCTTAATTGTGCAGGAGCATGCGACGGTATTTGTAGTGATCGAAGCGACCGCGCTTGTTGGGGAGATATAAATTGGCTGGAGGAAGCTGCTATTCGCGAAGGTTGTGTGTGAATGTTTTGCGAAAGTGAGGATCTGATAAATCCATCACTACTCTGGCTTGATTCTTGTCTCGACGGACAGTAGGAGACTCAGAATATTTGCTATGAACCATTTCGACAAAATTGAGTCTTGGAGGAATGTAGAGCTTGAGCTTTTCATCCCGACTTTTACTGCCGTTGCCGTGTGAGCAAAAACTGAAATTGATGATTTTGGGAGTGTTTCCTTTTCGCTCCTAGACACTCACAATTCTTTATTTTGATAGTTGAGGTCGGCGGAAGTTGATGGCCCTTCTCCCTCTAAATACCTCTTAGGATTAGTTGTCCTACTCCTTGGGAAATGCTAAATTCGGTTCTAAAATATCAGGAATTGACTCCAGGACTGTCGGTTCTTCAGTAGTTTTCCGAGAAGACCGAGACCTGTGCCTGAGATTACAACGCGATAGCGATCTAAATTTTCCATTTTTGATCATTTGATGCAAATAGTTAACCTGATCGGAAGATAAATCATCCTAGACTCCTTCTTCATCTGAGCTACCTTCGCTTAACTAGTCATCACTCACGTGTTGTTTCCCCTTCTCTTGCTCAGCTTGCTTAATCTACTAAAATAGATGTCTGATTTTTTCATTTTCCATAGCTGAAAAAATAGATGGCTTTTATGATTTTATCTGTTTGGACTTGTTGGAATTGCTTGTTTTTCGAATGCCAGGATCTTTTAGAGTTTAAGCTGCTTTTTATCGTTTTTTGTTTTGTTTCTTTTCCCATCTATTCCTATCAGCTGTCAAAAGCAAATCGATGTACTAGTAGAGTGCAGTACCCACTCTCAGTCCCATTTCTTTCCATTTCTCCATCGTAAAAGAAATATCTTTGAGTTGCTCATAATCAAAGAAAAAGCCATTGGAAGTCTCAATAGTATAACTCAAAGGAATTCCTAGCTTTCTGAGAAGAATTGCCCGAGCTGTAGTGAATTTGCATTCATTAATTTTGAAAATACAGCTGTAGTATCGAAACATGGGAGTTATATTACCCAACAACTTTGGAAAAATCCTTGCCTAGTAATAGTATTTGTCAATTATGGGGAATTATGGTCCATACATGAAGGTATTCTTTTTGGTTGAGTGACCGTGAAAATCTAAGAACATCAATAATCGATCCCCAAATATTTCCTTGTTTTAGGATACTAGTTTTTTGAAGTAGTATACCTCAGGATATATTGATCTGTCTGGATTTTTGTACATTCTGTTGAAATCGCGACCTGAAAGTCCTGTCCTGTAGTTGCCTAAGACCACACCATCTGGGTTGAGCATAGGAACTATTTTGAACACGAAATGCCGACGTAGTATGTTAGCCTCCTTTGAATCTCCACAAAGCCATTACATGAAACCTTAGATCATGTGCGATCCATTGGATTACCCAGGATGAGCTCTCCCTGATATAACAATACATCTTTTGGGGACTCCTTCCTCCTCTTACTTGGCTTCCTCTAGCCCATGATGTACGATCATCAGAGGCACCTCCAGGCCTCCCAGCGAGGTGCATAATTTGCTAACCTTCAAGAATTGTTTGGTCTAAGGTCGATTTGTTATTTTTTGTAGGAAATCTCCCAATTGTGTGTATGTGTAAGGCACACAGTAAGCTATATGGATCTAATCATCTTCGTATTGTGTGTAATACTCGAAGCTTAATCTGTACATTTGGCGATACTAAAACTCGTGCACTTTGGCAGCCTGAAGGTGTCTCCTCTCGAACCTGACATGCTCACCACCTTGCATCCATGTCACTTTCTATTTTTGATAGCGTTTCTCTGAGTAGATATAAGGTTTCATGCCCCTAGCGAAAAGGCACTTATCTTTCTGGAAGTTACAAATGTTTATCTTATATTTCAGTAGCTTCTTCCAGCCCCGTACCTTGAAGTTGAACCATTGCAAGTGACCAGCTGTGTTGCTATCGACTCGCATGAAACAGTCATACTCTCGTTCTGCTACCTTAATCACACAGTCTAGATTTCCTCCTTAGAAGAAGGAATCAAATACTAATTCGTTCTCAGTTTCCCAGTGTTGACCGCAGAAAGGTCGATTGGTAAATTTCATGTCGTTTGGAGCCTTTATGTGATTGTACGGGAAAGTGAAAGGGCGATCGTACCAGGCATAATAGGTGTTTTAGAACCTCGGACCAAGGTAAATTATCTTGGCGCGAGGCTTAGGATTGCGAAGGCATTTGCGAATCAACATATCATAGCGCTCAGTCTCGAAAATGATGGGAATAGGTTGTGGCAGGTCGAGTTTGGTGTTCCAGCTAGTTGAAAGAATGAGTACCCAGTTTCAATGTCGGGGCGAAGCGAGTAAGTTTTGTCTTTCCTATCTGGAGGAGGAGGTATTTTGAACCTCACCTACTCCGAGTGGTGATGTTCTGGTTGCTACTATTTGACTTAGGTAACGATGAGCTACTCCTGCTGGAGCTACTCGTCCGATGAAAAGCCATCATCTATGCGTTATTACTATTATCGACCGAGAGAAGTCGGTAGCTCTTTGCTGGCCTACATTATTTTATTATAAACCAAGTTAATAATAGAAAGCAAAGTGTGGGAGTCAAGAAAAATTGGGCGTCTGTTGAATCGAAAGATGAAAGGAACGAATCTTGTGAGTACTCCTCGTCAGAAAGGACACAATTTCTATGAAGCTGATAACTATCTGGGGAGAATAATGAACTCGAATATCTTGAGACAGATCTGGTCTTTTATTAATATGTCCTTGACTGCAATTGTCGAAGGTGACTGAGCAGCTTTCATCAAAAGGAATAGTTTTTTACTAACTTATTATAATAGATCAATAGAATAAAGAGATATAATGCTGTGGATGTATAGCCAACGTCCACAACGCTGAAGCACAAGAAAATGTGGAATATAATTCTATTTTTCTTGTTCCAGAGCTCTGCCTCATGACCGGAATACTTGACAAAGAAGACATCTTTGAACATCCACCAATGAGAACTTAAGAAAAATTGCAGAGATCGATTCCCTCATGAATAAACTCAGGTAATAAGGATAGCTAATGGACCTTGCCGATATGTGCATTATAATCCACAAAAAATCAAACTAATCTCAAATGGAACCTCCAGTTAATAATCTTGGGCAATTTAAGAAAGTTCCAAGGGAAGTTAGACATAAGTTAATACTATGAAAAAAAAAAAGTTTCAGTTGATGAATAACATCCAAATTTTCACTGTTTACCAAGAAGGTAATAATATTGAAATTATCAATTTGGTGGAATCTACTCGAGTAAATTTAACCGGAGGGTAAAAAATAAAAATACAGGAAATATCCATTCCGTTGAATGAAGCCGACAAGGTACTATAAGTTATGGAACAGCCCAATTCCAATCCCAATTAAAACTCTATTATATTAATTGAAGATAAGAATAGGATTCACTCAAATTGTTCTCGAGTCAACACTCAAGAAGAAAAACGCTTATTATCTTTTATTGGATAACTTTTGCATAGATGCCAAAAAGTGCACAATCTTCAATGTTAAATTTATGAACGGAGTGAAAGTTGACCAGCAATTCCGGGATAAACCATATTACCTGTGAGTAATTGGTCAATTTATTTAAAGTCAAAAATTCATACTTCAGTCACTAATAACTTCTCTATCATCAATTTTACCATTATGTCTAGTACATCATTAAACATCAAGACCTCAATAATGAGCCGGATAAAAATTGATCTTAAAAAAGGAGGCAATCAATTGAATTCGATATAACAATCTTTTGTAAGAACATAAAAGTTCACCGAAGCAATCAAATCGAATTGTTTTTCAAAGTCGATTTTAAAATGAAAACCAACCGCTCGACAAAGAAGTTTATTAAATTCTTGAACTTCTAAGGCGCCAAAAAAAATAGATATTTCAATCTTCCAGAAAAGAAGAATAATATGAGAAGTTCTAATTGCGCCTGATAAACTTTGAGAGAAGAGACCCAAAGGCTGTCTTGAACAAGACGGTTCCATAATGATCCTCAAGCTACCTTCAACACCAATTTCAATGTCCTCATTGTAAGCTTTTTTGATTCAAGGCATCATCATCGAATCATAATTGGATTATATTAGTTAAGTCAGTTGATAGAGGAGAGCCCATTGGCTACCTTCCTCCAAGACGTCGAGGACACACACAATCACGTTCGCAAAGGTCAAAATCATCGCCAACCATTTCAAAGTCACTCTGAAAGACCCCAAACGAATCTTCGTCGTTTACTCTATCAAAATAGAGCCGAAAATCAAATCGAATGGCAAGGATGTTCTGCCAGATGTCATGAAACTCTTTCTCAATATTTCTCTTGGTAGTATCATGAGCTGGCTCGGCTATTTCTAAATTGGTCACTGGAAATACTTATAAATCAACCAATTATGTATTTCAAACACAAAATTGTCTAAGGTTTTCATGCTTCTTTTGAACATAGACAAGAAAAATGGTTTCTAAGGATTGATACTGCCAGAAAACTTGTTGGATTATCGAATACCTTCGAATATATCGACACTATTTACAAAAACTCTACTAGCAATGGACAAGAGGAACAATAAGAAGAAATAAAAAAAGATTTGTACAATCAAATCATCAAAACAATTATTATATTCAGCAGATTTTCTCATTTCGAATAATTTTCGTTAGCGCTTTATTCATGGTTTCCATATCACTTCGAAAAGTATTTGCTTATTATTGTAATGATAAGTTGTGCTGGTCATTCATCCTTTGAATTTCTTCTTTGGTTAATATGGCATCAAGTTATCTTTCAGAGTCACTTTCTAGCTCAGTTAATTTAAGCACCAACGGATCTGCTTTTGCGTTTTTGAGAGTCTTAGTTGAGGATGGTCGTACAGAATTGAATTTGAGACATTCAATCCTTTATTTTCTGCAGAGAATTCTTATTTAAGGAAAGGATCTTCTGAATTTTTTTGCCAGATTGTAAGGAAGAGTATTCGACAACTATCATAATTTTGCCTTGAGTACCCAACTTGAACATTTTAGCTTTGCAGTAAGAATCAAGAATATATTGGATGACACCAGGTGTTGCTTAGTAACCTGGAGGATCAGAAAGGGTTAGCCCAGACTCAGTGGTGTATAATCCTGATATTTTTGTGCAGGATTTCTCAGAATTACCAATTGTCGGTAGTCAACTCAAACTTTCCCACATATTTTTTTAAAACTTCATTTTAGCTCCACAAAGGTAACATACAAGAGTAGATTTTCCAGCTCCAGTTTGTCCCATGGCAAAGACGCATTCATTTTATACCTGAGATTTATCACCTTCATTCTAGCTTTTGTCTAAACCACACCTACCTTTAGAACTTCAAATCCTCCGAAATCATTTTATAATACTTGGAATGAGGAATGATATAAGGCATTTTTTTAAAAATAAAACTCCTCTTAAAACTTAAGACTCCACTTTATTATAACTATATATTCTTGTTACAAATAAGTATTATTGTTATTCTCCAACATCAACACAATGGCTAAGAATATTGACTCTGTCATCATCTAGTACTCTGAGCTGGTAAAAGGAGCCAACCTCAAAGCCTAAATCGAAAAGGCTTATGGTCCTAAGGGTAAACCAGTGTTCATACAGGTCATGGCATTCTCTTTGTCAATGGCATTCCGGGATATTCAGAACAGAGAATGAAAACTCTTCCTCTTTTCCACCGACTTGCCAATCTTCCTCCTGCCACTCTAAAAAAATACTAAAGACCTGAAATTTATCACTCGCAAGGATGGTCCTGTGGAGTAGAACGGTTTCAAGGAAAATACGATACAGCCAAAGGTAGTTATTATGTCAATTGCTCTTCTGATGAATCTTACCAGATTCCTGTCTATGAGGACCAATACTTTTCAAATGAAGAGAAAAAATTTTTTACTCCCAACAAGTGGGTTGACGATATCCCCTAAATGTAACAAAGCTGTTATTTAGTTAAACAAATGTCAAGCTTCTATCCAAGATGATGATTGAAGTTGGCTCAATGCTCGGACTTCAGATTGACCAGTACGCTCGATCGTAAGTGAAAACCTACCCTGACAAATTCTTGCACAAAATGATTCGAAATGGAAAGTCCCACATCGGAAGAATGCTGCACTACTTCCCCTTCGAACAGAAAGGTGAAACTTAAGATGACTGGTGTGGATGGCATAACGATCATGGATCCTTAACAGCCCTAACCTCAGCAATCTATACCAACGAAAAAGGTGAACCAATCACTTTTCCTGTCACATCAGGAGGCCTCTTCGCCAAAAATAGATTCTCTGATACTGCCAAAATCGAAATTCCTCCTGAAATGATGGCCTTCCAACTTGGTGAATCAACTCAGATTCATACAGGAGGCTTTTTAGAGGCAACTCCTCACTGTGTTGTAAGAAGTGAAGACTTGGCTGGCAAGAAGATTGGTCGAAATGCTTTCGCTCTTTTCATGCAGCCTGACCCTCTAGAAGAGATGAAAGTGCCTGAAGGACTCGACCCGGATTCAGTTAAAGAAAAGGTTGCCTACAAGATCCCTGCTCTGAAAGATCGATGGGACAACGGAATATTCTTCAAAGAGTTCCACGGCAGAACGATTAAACATTACAGCTGATAATGTTGCTTCGATTATTTGAATTGTCTTCCAATAATTATCATCCCCATATTATTCCACAAATGAACATCAGAAGCAATCAAACCGAATTGTTTTTTTTTATATTAAACATGGACTGAAAGCATACCACTATACGATGAAGCTTTTTAACTATTGAACTTCAAAACAGTTAATATTATTGGAGGAATAATACCTCCAATAGAAGAGTAAAAACAATATGAGAAGCTGTTGCGTTTGATAAACTTTGAGAGAGGAAACTCAAAGGCTGTCTCACAATATGAGATGATTCCATAATAATCCTCAAGCTACCTTCAATGACCTACATTGCGATGTCACTTTGATTCAACCATAAAAAAAAATAGACAATTCAAATCGAGGATAAAGAAACACACCAGAGTAATAATCCTCAATTTGTTAACTATTCTTGAACAAAAAGTAGATCTTGTAACATGGTTGTGGTGGTTATCCCCGATTAGTTAAGCTTTGCCTATTAGGAGTTAAAACTGACAACCTTGGCTGATGGATCGAGTTGTCCCATCTTCACTCAAGTAATTCTATATAGCACACTCAATAAAGGAGACCTATCAATATTCAGCCATGTCGTAGAACAAATTATATTCAAGCAGCGCAACATCCTCAGGTTATTAAATTACAATTTAAATTTGTCCAAATCCAGCCAAAAATCCATGCTTCTTGGCTGCTAAACTACTTCCAAATGTTCCTTAAGAATAAATTCTCACTCAATTTGTTCTCAAGTCGACACTCAAGAACAAAACTATTATTATCTTTGATTGGATAACAATCTAAGATCACTTTTGCATATATGCCAAAAAGTGCGCACGCAAGCTTCAATGTTGAATTTATCAACGGTATGAAATTAAACCCTCAATTCCGGGATAACCCCCTACTATCTTTGAGGGAAAGTCAGTGATTTCGTCAATTTATCTGAAAAAAAAACAAGAGTTTTTAGAAACCAGATACATCTAGATCCGTAGCTCTGCCTCATAGGCAGTAATCATGAATTTTTTACCAAAATTCGAGGCTCAATGAATAAAATCCTCTCAATAAGAAAAAATAAATCAGTGGTTTTATAGATCAACTCCTTGAGGAACAGTGGGGAAAGAGTCTCTAAATCTAGATCAACGGGCAATTCAAGTAGATTATGGCAACATAAATCCAAAAACCAGTTTTAGAAATAGCCCATAGAGATAATTTTCATATAGAAAAAAGTTCTCTTCTAAGAAATAAAGAAATAGAAGTCAGGTATCCGAGAATAAATCTGACTATTTTGTCCTCCCAGCCAAAATTCCATGCTTCTTGGCTGCCTAACTGCTTCCAAAGGTTCCTTAGAATAAGTTCTTTCAATTTGTTCTCGAGTCGACACTCAAGAAGAAAGCTATTAGTATCTTTGATTGGATAGCAATCTATAATGATCACTTTTCATAATATTAATAAACAGAATGGCAATAGATGAGTTTAAATAGTGATCACGCATCGAAAACACCTTTCTGCTCCAGCTTCCTGTTCCGCTTTTTCAGCTTGAAACCGTGAAGCAGCTTCCATCTCTTACGAGCAGAAATCAGCTTCAG
>Ga0100402_1003658_pt1 | contig 16636 bp, 30 predicted proteins | sample CryGeyme20150102_FD_80419 | JGI IMG/M metagenome (GOLD analysis project Ga0100402, IMG submission 80419) | Groundwater microbial communities from Crystal Geyser aquifers in Utah, USA - Crystal Geyser metaG 2015-0102 | ecosystem: Environmental > Aquatic > Deep subsurface > Groundwater | place...
GCCATTCTTGCAGTAGCGGTTGGTGCACCGCATGTACTGAGCGGATCCGTGACACTCGGTGACGTGGTTGCCGTGCAACCCATCAACGTTCTGCGTGATGAGGTCGAAGGGGCGATTCTTGCTCTTTGCCCAGGCTTCGATGGTGGCCAGAGCGTGATGAGCCGGGTTGGGCTCGGCACTTGTCGAACCGTGACAAGAACCACGCCATGGACTGGTCAGGGTGCCGGAGGAAGAAGTCATAGGTGCCCTTCTCCAGCACATCGTTCTCCCACACCGCATCGGCGGTCCCTCGGAAGGGAGCGATGCCAGAGGCGATGGAGATGCCGGCCCCGGTGACGAACACGGGATGGGCCTCTACGAAGTGCAGTTCTTCGAGAAGACGGTTAAGTGGGGTCATGATCGTTCCAAAATGTCCGGTGGCTCACCAGGAAGCTCCAGATGGTGCCCATCGAGACGGACGGGACGTTGGATGAGGATCCGAACCTCACGAACGTAGGGGTGGTTCCAGGTGAGGTCCCGCAGGATGGCCCCCACCTCTTCGGGTGTGCGGGCCTCTTCGAACTGGTCGAACTCTGCCTTCGGGTCGGGGTAGTAATCCCCAAGCGCCCAGATGACCTTGTATTTCTTGGGAGGAGTGTCGAACGGAGAACTCAAACCAGCTCCAGGTCCTCGGCCTTCCACTGGGGGATGATGAGGGTGCCCTCATCTCCCGGGTCGGACTCGGAGTTGATGTCCGACTCCCTGTCGATGAGGCTGTGCGGAACCCATACACGGACATCCCCGTCCGTGACATAGACCGCAGAGTCCGTCTGCTTGATCACTTTCACGTCGATTTCGGCCTTGGCCATGGGTTCCACCTCCGGGTGGGGTAGTTTGAGGGCTGCTTGACACACGGCCAACGGAAGTTCCGCAGCCGTCGCCAGCCCATAGGTCTGATCGTTGGAGAATCGTACCGTGTAGCCCTCGTCAGGGGAGAGCACACTGAACCGGTAGCCTTTCTCCCGAAGGATCTTGATGACCCAGTACACGGCTGCCATGTCCGTGCTGTAGCATGGGATGGCTCGCGGCCCTTCTCCATAGGGAGCCAAGTAGTAGCGGCCTGCCGTTCAGGCAGGATGATCCTCGGTGAAATCGTCCGATCCCGTGGCAGGAACCCAGGTCCTCACATAGCAGGACTTTCTTTTGTACCAACCCACGTTAGGGAGCCGCATCACCTTGGCGGCGACCTCTGCATCCAGGTCTCGGTTGGAGATCTCCACGTCAACTTCTACTTTGTCAGCCACGTCTACTCCTTATCGCAACAGGTCCTCGACGCCTCTGACTTGAGACACGGGCTTGTGTCGAAGAGCACGGTCGATGGACTGTATCACTCCCAACAGGTACTCTTTGCACCCCCTGATGGCCCGCACCAACTCTTCCTCGTCTTTCGTGTGCACCTCGCTGATGAGAACCTTCTGCTCCCGCTTCTGGCCGAAGGGCACGATCCTCTGCAAGAACCTGAAGTGCATCTCCCGCTTGGGGCTGAGACGGCTACCTGTCATGATGACCCGCACCTCGTACTCGTCGAACCTCACCTCGGCGTGGTACGAGCCCATCATCGCGTTTGGGCTGGTCACCGTACAGCCCTTGAACACGTCTTCGAGCACCGCTTTCACATCTAGGATGCTCATGGGCTCTTTGGGGTCGTCGCTCATCACTTCCTCCAGGTGTAGTTGCTCTACCCGTTCCGGGCTAGAATTGCTCCCCCGCCTCTATCCGTGCCGCAAGGTTCTGGAGCTGAGCCAGGCCCAGAGAGTTTGTATAGCGGTTCAGGACGGGGGTGAACAGATGCTTTCCGAACTGCCCAGGTGCTCTCTGGACATGCACATCGTGGCTCTCGACGGAGAAGTTACTGTGCAAGTACAGCAGGTCCTTGTAGGCGCTCTCTGAGAGCAAGAAGAACCCCACCCTCGCCGGAAGGTCCCCACTCGGGTCGTAACTGATACAGACGAGGCACCACCGCTGGTAGGTTTTGACTTCAGTGGTGCCACTGTTCCTCGTGTAGGACATTTCCTTCTGGAAGGCCACGGGGTAGCCCTTGGCATCCACCTCAAATCTCAGGTGAGTCTGTGTATTGGGACGGAGCCTGATCCCTTCGGGAATCAAGATCCGGTCAATCAAGCTCAGGTCAATCTCCTCTATGGTCATTGGGGGCTCATCTGAGCACCAGAACTCGTCGGTCAGGGGCATCTAGTACCATCCCTTGCTGATGATGGTGCCGGGCCAAGCCTGAAGAGCACGTTTGATGCGGTCTTGGACACCCAGGCTCCAAGCGGAGTCATCTGTCTGGATCATTGAGAGGTTACAGTCGGGAGGACTCTCGTATCCCCATCGCCCCTGAGTATCACGTTTGAGGGTGATGTCATTGACCCTTGGGTCTAGGTCCTCATAGATGGCTCTGACCATTCTCAAAAGAGTAGGATACAGGGGCAACCAACGGACGGTAGCAGTCGTCGGACTTGTCCAGCCCACGACTAGACCAAACGTGTGCCTTCCATTGACGGAAACCAGCAGAGGTTGGTGGTTGGGGCCAACGGGCCACGAGATGCGGAGTTGATCTCCCCTGTTGATGATCAACTTTGCGGTTGGTGTGCCGGAACTTCCGATGAGTTCTCGGACCTTGCGGAAGGAGGGCCTGCTAACCGGAGTGACCCCCACGACAGCACCGTCCCCAACCTCCCAGAAATCGTCGGGCAGTGGCATCTACGGCATCCTGGGGTCACTGCGGCCCGGACCCAAGCCGTAGGCTCCCGTGAGGGTAAGGACGTGCTTGGACTGGTCGTCAGCCTCACGGAGGAACTTGATCTTGTTGTCCGTGTTCCACACCCAGATTTTCTGCTGGGTCGCCATGTGAGTCGCCTCATAGCGGAGTGAGGCCCAGTTCCCCTTGAGTTCCAACAGCACGCTGGGTCCGTAGCTGCTGGACTCAATCCAACAGCCGGGGACGATGCGTGAGTCCGTGACTTTGCCTTTAACCGGAGTGATCCACGTCATATCTCGTCCTCTCCCCACCCGCCGGAGTGCTGGCCGGGTAGATCGCGAAGTAGCTGCCATCGCTGTAGCAGGTGAACTTCGTTCCGTGTGCGGTCTCTTTGTTCCAGACGTCGAGGGCCTCGTCATAGGACACGGCCTTGGTCATGTCCGACCAGCAGTGGTCGTAGTAGTCGTAGAGCCGGACCACCCAGAGGGTGCTCGGGGACTTGCCGTGGAACGGTTCGACCGTGTTGCCCATGAGGCTCACCAGATCCCAAGACGGGTCTGGTTCTCACCCACACGGGCGTTGAACCCGTAGTCGATGAGGGCTCGACCGACGCGGGGATACTCCATCCCCAGGTCATAGAGCCAGGTGTGCCAGGCCATCGCGAGGAATTTCCCATCCTCGGACTTGCAGACCGACACCGGCTGGCACGCCTCAGCCTCACGCATGATGGCGTAGGCGAGTTCGAGTGGATCACAGTTGTCAGGGTCACCCTTCCAGAGGAGGAAAGTCGGACGCTTCATCTTTGCTTTGCGAGCCATTGCAGTCTCCCTTGTTCCCTTCCACTACGGCTCGAAGGGCAACTTTGAGCCCCACTTCTCGGCGTAGACCCGAGCCGTAGCTTCGTCCTTGTCCGCCAGCTCTGCCAGGGTCTCGATGGTCGCATCAGACATTGATGCCCACCTCCGTAGAAATCTCGATTCCCTGTTGGCCTGCAAACCGGACAAGGGCCATGTCAGGTTTCCCACAGTGTGAGGATGGCTTCCACGGTCGCCGGCAAGGGCGTGCGATGTGCCTCGATGTCCAGCCAGAGATCCCATGAGGACGACCCGGAAACCGAAATGTCGGGGTCCACCAGCGCGAGCGCAGATTCCAGCATCCGACAGTGCTCGGGCTTGAGGTCGTTGGTGTTGACGGCACAGATTCCGCCCTCACTTCGGTCCTCTGGCCGGAAATCCACGATGACCGTATGACCTGCATTCGGTCGCGGGAGAGTCCTGCCAACCAGGGTATTTGCACCCATGTCAGTCCTCCGGCGGATAGTAGAAATAGGCGTCCCCGCGACCGCCCCACTCGATGAAGTTGTCGCCACCCCGCTCGGCTACCTCATCGGCAGGGAAATGGATGTCCCCACCGCCGATGACCTCGCAGACCCGAACATCATCGACCCGACCGTCCTTGGCCCAGAAAATGTAGACCTTGTCGCCGGCCCGGAGTTTGCTGACCTCGGAGATCGGCATGGGCTTGAGGTTGGTTGGACGGCCCTGGAATGTCTCATACTTGATCTTCATGGTCATGCCAGGCTGCTGAGGTGGCTCTTGAGGTCACGGGGGTCAATGAAGGACACAGGGCCTGCTTCGATGACCGTCTTGAGGCTCTCAACGGACTCGGCCACCCAGTCATCGTCATCCGAGACGAAGGCGTGATTGGTTCCCCAACCCTGCCGGAACTCCGTGACCACTTCCCGGAGTGTACTGAACTTGGAACGAACGGCATCAGCCGCAGCAAAGGCCGGGTTGTCCTTTTCCATCTGGCCCGTCCAGATGACGACCTTGTGCCCCTTGCTCTGCAAAGCACGGATGAAGCCCTTGGGATTGACCAGTTGGTCCAGAGTCCCATTCCAGTCGAAGATGTAGGTGTGGGTCATGGTTTATGCTCCAGTTTTGGGTGCTGGTACGCCTGCACCGGATTGCCGGTGTCAGCAAGAATCTCCGTGAGACGTTCGAGTTGGTCACCCAACACGTCCAGTGCGAGGATGACCTGACCCAAAGTTTCTTCAGGAACGTCACCGGCCATCTTCACGGAGCTGGCCGGGGTACGTCCTTGACGGTAACTGGTCATTACCGCCTCGATATAGAGCTTGCACTCGGGCGTCAGTGCGATCACGGTTTTCCATCTCCCAGGCGGTAGACGGCGATGGGGGCAATGCCACTGCCATCGCAGGTAGTACATGCTAGAGTGGGGGCATCTAGGGTACTTCCTGCACATGCTAGAGTGGGGGCATCTAGGGTACTTCCTGCACCCTTCCCCTTGCCATTGCCACCGCACCGGGGGCAACGAGCCATGATCGTCTCAGGTGCCCAGATCGGTTCTGGAGTCTCGTTGACCTCGTTCACGGCTTGCCTCCCAGGCGATTCCACATCTCGTCGATGCTGATGACTTCGGTTCCGTACTGGCGAGCCTTCTCGGCCTTGCCCGAGGTGCTCGTGTGATCCTTGGCGACCAGGATGTCCAGGCCCTTGCTCACGCTTCCCTTGACCGTACCACCCTGAGCCTCGATGGCCGTGACCATCGTGGCGTCTCGGAAGCCCGTCATACACACGCTCTTGCCCGAGAAGGCCCCGGTGGCCTGAGCAGCGATGGTGATGTGGGTCAGGAGGCTGGTGATGGTGCCCTTGTCGAGAAGGTCCCAGAACCCATCGCAGAAGGCCTCTGCCGTGGACTGACCGATGCCCGGGATCTTGGCCACGGTGGCGATGCGAGCCTTGCTCATCGCGTTCAGGCTGTCGAGCCCACCGTCCACCAGGGTCTTCGCAGTCGTCCGACCGACGAACGGGATGCCCAGGGAGCCAATGAAGACGTGCAGGGGCATCGTGGTTGCAGCGTGCAGGTTGCGGAAGGCCTTGTCAGCCACCCCACCGACCTTGCGGCAGTCGGGGAACTCCAGAGCCGCCACCTCATTGGGGTCGAGCTTGTAGAGGTCCGCGATGCGCTCCACCTTGCCGGTGTCGCAGAGCAGGTCGATGAGGGCACCACCGAAGTGCTTGACCCCGATCTTCTCGACCCAGCGCTTGATGGCCCCACTGATCTGAGCCGGGCAGGTCTCCCCGTTCGGGCACACCAGGTAGGCCCCGTCTCGGTGTACCGCAGTCCCGCAGTCCGGGCACACGGTCGGGGTCTCGAAGATCGTCGCACCGGGACCCTCGTTCGAGTGGAGAACCTCCTCGACGTAGGGGATCACGTCGTTGCGGCGGGCGACCATGATCTCGTCGCCGATGGTGAGGAACTTCTGCTTCACACCGGCTGCCAGGGTGTCGATGTAGTCGATGTTGTGCAGGCTCGCCTTCGAGACGTTCGCACCCGCGAGGTTCACCGTGTCGAAGTCTGCCACCGGCGTCAGTCGGCCGCTCTTGCCCACCTGCCAGCGGATGTCACGGAGGAAGGTCGGCTTCTGGGCGTGCGGGAACTTGAGGGCTCGTGCCCCGTTCGGTCGCATGTCCGTCTCGCCCATCGCTTCACGGGCGTCACGGTCGTTGATGTCCACGACCAACCCATCGATCTCCCAATCGAGGGAATCACGCTTGCCAGCGACGTAAGACTCGAAGATGCTGATGACTTCGTCCACCGTCGTGGCCGTGTACCAGGGCGGGACCACGAAACCCATGTTCGCCAGGGTGGTGATCTCAGCCGCCTTCTTCACGAGGGGGACGCCATCGGGGAGGTACTGGTACGCCACCACCGTGAGGTACTTTGCCTTTTCGTAGTTGCTCTGGCGCTTTGCCGTGCCGGCCGCCGTGTTGCGAGGGTTCGACTCGCCGGGGAAGTGCTGCTTGAAGTTGGAGCGACGGCAGACGATCTCGCCTCGAACGTTCACGTCGTCGGGAGCCGACGGCGGGAGTTGGCGCACGGCCCCCTCCATGAGCATCACGTTGCGGGTGATGTCCTCACCCTCTGACCCGTCACCACGGGTGATGGCCTGGACCAGTTTGCGGTTGCGGTAGACCAGGTCGATGCTGATCCCGTCGAGCTTGTGGGTGATGGCCACTGCCTGCTTCGGCCACCACGCCCGAAGCTCCTCGTGCCCGTCGCCCACGGACGGGTCGAACTGACACTTCTTCAGGCTGCCCATAGGGATGGCGTGGGCAGCCTTGGGCCAGCCACCACCCGCGAGAGGAGCCGCACCGATCGTCTTGAAGTGGGTGTTCGTCGGGTCGAGGGCTCGGAGCTGGTCTTCGAGGGCATCGTAGGCGGCGTCCGACATGATCGGGGTGCCATTCCGGTATGCCTCGTTCGCGTCGGTGATGCGCTTGGCCAGGTCGTTGATGGTGCTCATTCCTGATCCTCATTGGTGCGAAGGGCGTCCAGCAATGCTCTCTCGGCAGCGGTCTCGATGACTTCCTGGTCGAGGATCCAACTGGCTCCCGCGCCGATTAGTTCTCGGACTTGCTCTTCGGTCGTGCCGTTGGGAACTTCGAGTGTGATGGTGATCTTCATACCCCTACTACGCACGAGGCTCAGAAGTTGAGCCCCCGACCACCTGTTCGGTGTCCCAGTGATGTCCGCCACCACAGACCAGGGTGACGGTTGAGGACTCTGGCCTTGGACGGCCCAGCCTTCTCAGGCGGCTGGGGTCCACGGGTGACACGATACCATCATCCTCGACGATGAGGTCTACCAGCACCTTCCACACCGCGATCATAGATCGGGCACGGCAACCACACTGGGGGCACAGAACTTGCTCGACTTTCATGGCTTCCTCACACTCTCCTTGCGGGCCGTGAACACCACCGTACTCACCCGTGTACCACTGACGGCAAAGGACTCCGCAGGGAGATCAAACCACCGACCCTCGTGCTGGTTGGCCCACTTGGCGAACGTCTGATGCTTGCGGCTGGTCCCCAACTCGGCTGTCACAGGCAGGATTGCTGTGAGTTGGCCACCGGGCTCCAGGAACTCGAAGGCGTGGAGGATGTGCTCCATCCAGTGTGTGCCGCTGAATGGAGGGTTCATAACGACGTGAGAGTACGTCGGGGTAGGGGTGACCCGCAGGAAGTTTGCCTCCAGCACGTTCACGTCCGACCCGATTGACCGGAGGATGCAGCATCGGTCCGGATGCACCTCAATCGCGTCCACCACGGCACCCGCGTTGAGCAACGGCCGTACCAACCCACCCTCACCTGCCGAGGGCTCCAGAACACGGGCTCCCGGCCAGATGTGGGCCAGCCGCAGGGCAACCTCAGCAGCAGCCGGAGGGGTGGCGTAAAACGCCAGGTTCGTCGACAACTCGCCGGACTTCGAGCGGAGATCCGAGGCAGGCTTGTCGTCGGGGACGGCATCTGGAAGCACCTCCCCGTAGTAGTCCGCGAGAACCAGGTTGGCCTTCTCGACAAGGTCATCCCGCTTGAACCACAGGTGAACATTGCCGTTCCTGTAGGTCCTGATCTTGAACAGACTGGTTTCCAGCGCACTCTGCATCGGATCCGAGAAGTAGCCCCCTCGGCTTATGCGAATGGATGTCTCCAACTCCCCGACGTTGGGCTTCTCACCGTCGAGGACGTTGAACACCCGTTCCACGTCGGCGAGCGTGGCCCCCGTATCGTTATGGTAGTTCCACCCGAAGTCACCGAAGACGCGAGTCAAGATGATCCGTGACCCGAGCTTGAAGGCGTTGTGGGACTTGAACCGGCGGTCCAAGTCGGAAAAGGCACGGGCCAATCCACGCTGGAAGATCAGCTTGGAGTCCCCAGCGAGCTTGGTGAACGTCGCTCGGATGTTCTCCTCGTTGACCTCTGGCACATCCCCACTCAGGGACGCATACAGCTCTTCCTTGGCCGTCCGGTCCATCAGGTCCCGTGTACCCGTGCGCTCCAACAGGTGCATCCACACCCGTGCATCCACCTGCTGCCGGAACGCCTCCAGCGAAGCCTGAGGCTTGAAGTTCTGGAACAGCTCCTGGTAGGAGCTTGTGCGAGAGCGGTCGTTGCCAATGAACGCAGTCGAACCATAGGCCTTCTCAGCGGTGTTCAACGCCGAGAGTGCTCCCTCGAATCCCTGGGAGATCTGGTCAACCGAGGCCGCCATCATCGCGATCGCGGCATCACGCCAACCGCAGATTTCGGACACGACGGTGTGAGGCACAAGGCCGGCGTTCATGATCAACTCAACTGATTGTAGTGGTAGATCGCCTGAGCCACGTCCCAGCCGGAGTAGATCACCTGCCAGTCGTTGGCGGTCGCATCCTCCCGCTCGTCGGCGAAGTAGTGACGCATCGTCCGGTAGGTGGGGACACCCTGCACGAGCCCCAAGTCCAGACGCTTGATCTGCGTGCAGTCATTGGTCACGGCCTGAGCCAGCGTCCCCCACAGCTCCTGCCCTTGTAGGCGAGCGGAGATGTCGGTGAAGGTGACCTTGACCGTAGAGATGTCGTCCACGGAATGGATGACGGGGGACTGGATGATCACACGCTCTGCCATAGGGGAAACTCCTTCGTTGCCCTTCTACTACGGGTGAGGCAGCGAAGTTGAGCCCCCCTTGTGGGCTTCTTGCCAGGCTTCCTTGCTCGGCAAGTACCAGTAGGTTGCCTCATGCACCGGTCGGTCGTTGTTCACATCCCAGGAGAGGTCCATCTCTACCTCAACTCTCCCCTTGCGCCAGACAACGTGCCGGGAGAGGGACCCATCCTTGAGGTAAAGAACCTTGAGGTCGTCTCTCACACGCTTGCATCGCGAATGCCGGCATCGCCATTCGTTTACCACAGGACGGCCGTAGAGTCGGGTCAGATTCTTGACCTCGGCGTGGAATGCCGTCCATGACTGGATGCCAGCCTCGTCCTCGTCAGGGTAGTCGTACACCACCTTGCCCGTAACCAACTTGTCGTGGAGATAGCGGTAGATGAACGCACAGCACTCCCGCACCCCTGGTTTACAGGATCGGACCCAGATGGCGGTGTCCTCATCCTGGTACTCGGGAGGCTCGTTCAGGTCCAGATCATCCATCGAGCTGAGCCAGGCAGCACCAAAGAATCCGGGTGCCGGTGGCGTTGCCGCCAGCACAGGGGGGCATCCCTTGCCCTGAGCCACGATGATGAAGGCTGACAACAGAATGGCGAAGATGACGAGTTGGGCCTTGACGGATACGAAACGCATTGGGTGACTCCGGCGTGGTAGTCAGAACTACCCTAGACCACGCTGAAATGAAGCCCCTCGTCAGGAGCATTTTCCACGAGGAGAGCCAACCTTTCACGCAAACCCCGGTAGTGGTCCCTCGCCCACTGCTGTTGCTCTGCGTCCTGGTTGGCAGCACTGAAATCCTCGTCGAACCTCATCCACCAGTAGAGATTCAAGCGACGAGCGACCCCTCGCCAACCCCCATCGGGATTCCCCTTCTCATCTGCTGAAAGAATCAGTTGGGATGGCCATGAAGGGATCTGGGGCAAGCACATCTCATCACATTCTAGGTTCATGCTCATGAGCGTATCCGTTACTTGAGAAGGAAGCCGTGGTCATAGACCCCCGGCCGGAGCTTGTCAGCCAGAGCCTTGAAGCTCACCTGTAGATCCTTCCACTCGACCGGGAACAGATCACGCCAGAGATGCTTGAGCTGATAGACTCCTGCATCCCAAGCCATCAGGTGAAGCTCCGGCTTGCCAGCCGCGTAGTTCTCCCGGTGTGGGAGACTTTTCAACCACAGGGCATCCAACTTGTCGAGGACGACCTGGGCTTCGGGGGATAGGTTTAGGAGCGGGAGTTGGCTCGCGAGGTAGGGATCTGGCGTTGAGACCACGTCCTTGCCGAACACGTCCTTGCTCGGGTGTTGCTTGCAATCCCGGTAGAGGTTGGCGGTGACTGGCGTGTCCAGGTCGGCCAGGGTGTCTTGGTGGTTACGCCAGAAGAAGTGATTGTGGATCGTCCACTGCTTGCCCTTGTAGGTCACGTCTCGCATCGCGGTGCAGTTGTTGTGCCGGTGCATCAGGGCGTAGACGTGGCAATCGTCAACCCACTGTTCATAGGCTTTGGATGAGGTTGGGACCAGGTACTCGTCCTTCTGCGTATCCCAAGACTCTTGCACGAGTTTGCGGGCGGCATAGAGGGCGATGGTGCGATGCCAGTTGGCAACAAAGTACGAGTAGCCGTGGGAACGGCTACTCGTACTTGAAACTGGGTACGTCCCGTCATTCGCGTCTCGCAGATTGTTGCCAAACAGAACCATGTACCCCATAGCACCGGGTATCAATGAACCACGGGCACTGGCTCTTTCAGTAGATTTCAGCCCACTGCTGAACTGCGGGGCATCGGCCCCCCTAATCTTGCCCAAAGGCTCCCGCACCCACTTAGATGCCTCCCGGTCATCGGAGTTGTAGAGGGCTTTGGTTCCAAAGCTGGACACGGCAAAGGTGCCTTTGGGCTCATCCAACAGTGAGCACGGGATCGTCCCTTTGAGGGGAGTCTTGCCGGGGTTGTTCCAGACGGTGAAAGAGATACCCCACCGACCGGACACGTCGGCGAAGTGTGACGCCTGGAACAGAAAGGCTGCCTTGTTGTGGTATCGCCCGTACCACCAGTGCCGGAAGGGCTTGTAAGACCCACTCGACATGAAGGTGGGGACACTAAACAGGGCGATGGTGTGTTTGATGAAGCCATACTGAACTGCGAGCCGTGACGATTGGTACATGAACTGAGCGTAGAGTTGTTGGCTAGGGGCACCGAGCTTGGCCTTCTTCATCAGACCGTTGACCACCGTGGTGGCGATGCCAGCTTTGTCATTTTGACAGCATGTGGTGTTCGTTTCACCAGCCGTCCCATACGGGGGGTTCATCAGCACGACCAGCCGTTTGCCTGCCTTGGCGGCATCCAACAGCCGCTTGCGTGCCCTCTCGGGAATCTCGTTGACCGATCCTGCATCCTCAAAGAAAGGCGACCACACCTCCGGGTTGAGAAAGTCGTACTGGAAAACCTCGGCACCGTGGTTGTAGCCCTGTGCCTTGATCACTGCCACGTCCGGCTTCTCAGCGGTCGAGATGATCAAGTCGGTGAACTTGTAGTCACGGGTGAGGTTGCCCGTGCCTGCTGCCGGATCCCAAACGATGCACTCGTCACGCCAGTTGGCACCGAGCACCTCAGTCAAGGACTTGTGGGCTTCAGCAACCCAGAGGTCAGGAGTGAAGAACGCTCCCTGCCGGCGGCGGGCATCATCCTCGATGAGCCGGTCCTTGTTGGCGTAGAAGGCCTCGATGTCGCTTGGTTTGTAGCCCTGCTCGAAGTGGTTGAAGAACGAGCGGTACTGCTCAGCGGAGACGGGGACACCGTCGGGGTAGCTGGGGACGACGAGGAGTCCCATCTTCTTCGGGTGCAGGTACACGTCAGTCGGGTGGAACAAGCACTTGAGGAACACGTCCACTTGCTCGACGGCGGTCATCTTGCCAGTGCCGAACACCCGGTCCCGCCAGTAGGTGAACAGGGCACCGATGTTCGTGAGGGTCGCCTTGACCGAGTGCTGTTCACCCTCGGCGAGGGTCTCGACCTGAGAGATCACGTCCTTGAACTTGAAGTTGCCGTCCACGTCATAGACGTAGGGCAGGATGTTCATCCCCTCGACGAGGGCACGGGTCAGGTCAGGGTTCCATTTGGAGGGAGCCACGGACCAGTCCAGAGGGAGGTCGAGGAACCCCTTGAGCGAGGTGGTCGAGAGGACGAAGCACTCGTTTTTATCCCCCACCAGAATCACGTTGGGGAGTGGCTCCCCGCTCTGCTCGAACTTCTTGAGGTAGAGGATGCACTGCCCCAGGGTGTTGCAGACGGGGACACGGGACTTGAAGTCAAGGTCGAACTTGGCTTCGAGCAAGAGACGAACCGTTCCCCACTGTGCGTAGCCATCCGAACCGTAGGGCGACATGATAGTTGCTTCGGGGCGACCTTTGTGGATTGCTTCCCGATATGCGTTCTCCACGTCCTTCTCGACGCAGGCATTGGTGAGCGCGATCTTCATCAGGGCGAGCCTCAGTCGAGCTTGGTGACGGTGATGTCCGAGACACTCAGACCGTGTCCCTTGGGGTTGGCATCGTTCCAGATCTGCACATAGACCATGAGAGATGGCTGGATGATGGCATCAGCCGTGAACTGGTTTTCAGCCGCCACACGGGCCACCGTGATGCCTTTGTGCCTGTAGATGAACACGGGGAGCTGTGTCCCCTGACCGTAGAGTGTTGCTGTCATGTGGTTTCCTAGTCGATGAGGGGTGACGTCTGAGAACTACTTTTCCAGCTCCACACACTCCAAGTGGTAGAGGGCTACATTTCCTACCATCCAGTAAGCCCTGGTATCCCCAAGGATGGTCTTGGTACAGCACCCACAGGAGGCGTCGAACTTCACTCGGATGATCTCGGTATCCCGAGAGTTGATCTTCACCTTGGGCGGTCGAGCGGTCGCCAGCGGCGGCAGGCCCTCGACGAACTCCTTGGCTTCCTTGAGGCCCCAGCCGTTGATGCTGCGGACCAGTCGGATGGCGAAGATCTTGTTGTTCTGCGCCATGAAGGCCTGGACCTCATAGAGCTGCTCAGTCGTGAGCCCCGACTTCTCAGCCGTCGCGGCCAGAGGGCTCTGGAGCCGGGACTTGAGCAGCCGGCGGGTGAATTCTGCGAGCCCCACGCCGTCGGCTCACGCCGCATCGGCGAGCTTCTCGTAGAGTTCCTCTTCCAGGCGGAAGGTGAGACGGTGCATCTGGTCGAACTTCATTGTGTGATCCTCAGTGGGAGGTCGTGGCTCTACTACGCTTGGTGGGACAGAGTTGAGCCCCTCTAGCGGCTCGCTGCCCGGAGCCCTTCCGGCGTCCAGTAGTACAGCCTGTTGTTGATGCGGTGGTACGGCCCCTTGGCCTGAGCATCACGAACGCGGTCGAACTCTTTGGGGAGAGCGTCGCACAAGGCCTCGATGACCTTGTCGTTGGTGAGCAGGGCATAGACCCGAGTGACCTTGGCCTGGGCTTCCTGATCGGTGGCGAAGATTGCTTCCGTGATGGTCACGAGGCCTACGCCTTCGATGCTGATTCCGTAGCCGAACTTCCCGTCGTGGTGGAAGGTGTAGACCTCATCGAGGGTGTTGTTCTTCAGGAGGTTCACGACTTGACCCCCCGCACCCGACGCCAGAGCCGGCCAGCCGTCACGCGGATCTGGAACAGGGCCAGGTTGGCGTAGAGGCTGATGTCTCCGATGATGGGGGCGATGATGCCGTGTTCTCCACAGCCGCCCCCGAAGAGAAGGTGAAACAGGTTTTCCATCGTGGAGTCTCCTACCAGAAGCGGCGATTGCCGCCGTAGTTGTAGTTGCTGAAGCTGGAGTGGTGTCCCCGAGCTTTGACGGCACGCTTCTGGGCCGCCATACTGTACTCGGCCGTGACGTAGTTGCCACCCCCGTCCTCGTAGTCGCTGTCACGGTTGTACTCGTCGTTGCCGACGATGGTGCCACCGTTGCCACGGGTCCAGGTGATGTTGCCGAGGGCCGTGAACAGGGCCTTGGCGAACCAGTGCTCGCGAGCGGTCTCGACGGCGTGGTTGTTCTCGGGCACGTTCCAGGTCACGGACTTGGTCGCGTTGTGGAAGGTCACGGTGGCCTCACCGCAGTTGACCGAGGCGTCCTTGCTGACCGGTTTGAGGTCCATAGCCTTCTGCTGGGGCTTCTGGAGGGTCACAGGGCCATCCCAGGTGTCCCGCTTGAAGATGAGGCGGCTGAGCGTCTCATAGAGTTCGTAGTTGTTCCCCTCGAAGTCGTTGTAGTGGATTCTCCCACCACAACGAGCCGCCAGGGTGGACTTGAGAACCTTCTGGCGATTCTCCCCTCGCAGGCCCTTGGCTGCGAGCAGGCAAACGGTGTGGGCGATCTGAGCCAGCGTGAAGGTCTGGGTTTGCTTCTCGTTCCACTTGGTCAGGAGACCCTTGCGGAAGGCCGCCCAGTCCTTTGCCGGGAGAGTGATGGTGCCGCGTTCCCAACCGTACTTGCTCATCGTCTCGTCTCCCGTGTCTCTGTGTTCCGTACCTACTACGGACGGGGACTCGAAGTTGAGCCCCCAGCCAGTCGGGCAGGCACGATTTGATCGTCCGGCCAGCGATACCGGATCTGGTTCTCACGAAGGGATGCCACGGACGTGTGTGTGTGTGTGTGTGCTCTGAAAACCAGAAGAAAGGGGCCACGCTCAACAAGTCCAATCGGTCTTGAACGTGTTCGGGAAGGGGGAAAGGGGCCAAGAAGACCTCACCCAAGCCCTCGTGGAACTGAGTAGCCGTGATGTCAACGATGACTCCGTCCACTAGCACAAAGCAGTGCGAGTTATTCTCGACCAACACCACGTTGGGGATGTTGGCCTCGCTCAGCAACAGAAACAGCTTGGCCGAACCAATGGCGCAGTAGCCATGTAGGCTATCGAGTCGTGACCCATCACGACGTGCCTTCTGTATCGTCCAGCGACGTGCTTTCCGAGCGAGGTCCAGAATGGTGCCAGGGATGATGGGGATCATGCTAGCAGGCCCCGTAGGCGGCATAGTCAGGGCCGGTGACGGCCGTGTTCTTCAGGTAGGCGGCGTTCACGAAGACGACCTTCGAGTAGCGACCCGAGGCGTCCTTGCCACCGGTGCCCAGGCCCACGCGGCTGGGGTTGCGGAAGTCGTCGAGCCAGAAGACCACGCCGACCGTGCCCGGAGCGACCTTGCGGCTGCGGGGGTTGGCCACCTGCATGATCATGCCCTTCTGCGGGAAGTTGAAGGCGTCCTCAGCGGCCTTGCGGGCGGCGGCCTCGCGGCTAGCCTTCTCGTAGGCAGCCTGCTTGGCGATGGCCTCAGCCTCCTGACGGGCGACCTCGGCGAGGATCTCGGCCGGGGCGTCGATGGTGCTCACGCCGGTCTTCACGTCGAACTCGGTGTTCGACAGGTCCACTCGGATGGCCTTCTGCTCGGTGGCGTCCCAGACCTTGACGCAGCGGAAGTCGGCCCACACGTCGCTCATGATGCGGACGCTGTGGAGGGTGTAGGGAGCCGAGACGACGAGGCCCTCGTGGGTCGTGTAGGTCTTGGAACCGTCGTAACACTTGGTGTCGTTGTTGTAGGTCTTCTCGGTCCAGGTGATAGCCATTTCGTCTCCCGTGGGTTCGTGTCTCGCTTACACCCCTACTACGGAGGACTTCTGAATGTTGAGCCCCTAAAATTGAGGGCTCAACTTAGCGTAGCCCTCCGTAGTAGGTGCAGAACGACACGGAGACACGAACGATGATCACCCTCACCCGAATCCTCCGCCTCGCCCTCGACAAGAGCATCATCGACATTTTCACCGTCACCTGCTGGCAGATGAACGGGATCTCGGACACCGAGATTCTCAAGGACCTCACCAACCGGATTGCGGCCCATCGTGGCTCAACTTCCGAAGCCCGCCCGTAGTAGAGCCAGACAGGAGACACGAACGATGACGAACACAACCAAGCTGCTCTGGTACGGCAAAGGGCCAAGGGCCGGGTGGCGGCTCTACCGGAGCCTCGATGGCACCTCCACCTTCACGATGTTCTGTGGAGGTCGTGGGGCCACCGCGAAGCACTTCGGAACCTTCCGAAAAGTCCCACACGACCAGCTCCCCCAACACGTCCGCGAAGCCGTTGACAAGGTTCTCGCGAAGGAGATCCAGTCATGAGCGACCGCATCACCTACGCCCACACCACCCTCAAGACCGACCACGGCACCTTCCGAGCCGGTGATGTCATCCGCAGCTCCCACTCCGATGGGGAGACCCCCTGGTCCCACTGCATCATCCTGGGCTTCTCCAAGGTGGACAAGTACGGAGGATGCTACGTCCTCCTGGCACGCCCCTACGCCTATGCTTCGTGTATCGGCACCACCTGCCCCAGCGTGGTCACGGGGGTCGAGACC
>Ga0100402_1003664_pt1 | contig 16601 bp, 15 predicted proteins | sample CryGeyme20150102_FD_80419 | JGI IMG/M metagenome (GOLD analysis project Ga0100402, IMG submission 80419) | Groundwater microbial communities from Crystal Geyser aquifers in Utah, USA - Crystal Geyser metaG 2015-0102 | ecosystem: Environmental > Aquatic > Deep subsurface > Groundwater | place...
AATACTTTTATGCTTTCATCAACTTCGGAAGTATTATTTGCAAAACAAATAGCACAAAATACTCAAACAGACGCCATATTTTTAACTAGTACAAACCACAATCATCCAATTCCACTATGGGCAAACAGACCTATATACTTAGGATATTTAGGATGGGTTAGAAACTTTGGTTTTGATCATACTCAAAGAGCAAAGAATTTAAATATTATTTTTAGTGGTCAAAAAAATGCAAATAAAGTTATTATTGATAATAAAATTAGCTATATATATGTTGGTCCAAAAGAAAGAAATAGTTTAAACATAAATGAAGATTACCTAGAGCAATTTCCAATAGCATTTAAAAATATAGACACAAAAGTCTATGACACCAGACAACTTTGGCAATAATTTATTTAATTGCTTTACTAATTAAACTTGCAAAATCTTCTGCTTTTAGTGAAAAAGAGCCTACAAGTACTCCATCAGTTACCATCAAATATTCAGAAACATTTTGGTCTGTAACACTACCTCCATACATTAATAATACATCACCGCAAAGTGTTTTTACTTTTTCTTTAACTTTTTCAACTTGTCCAACACTAACATTTTTTCCAGATCCAATTGCCTCAAGTGGTTCATAGCAAATGATACATTTTGAAATTAGATTATCATCAATTAAGCTTACTTGTTCTTCCAAATAAGGATCATCTATGCAGAGCAGAGGAGTAATATTATTTTCAATAGCTTGTGAAACTTTTTTTGCAACCATTTGTGATGTCTCTTCAAAATATCTTCTTCTTTCAGAGTGACCTACAATGGCATATTTAATATCTAAGTGACTCAAATTTTGAAATGAAACTGCACCTGTATAACTACCAGCTGGATATGCACTAATATCTTGAACAGTCAGTTTTAGTGGAATATTAGCTTCTAATATTTTATGTGAAAACTCTTCAACACTTGGATATGCAGGCGCTACACCGATTTCATATACACCAAGTGAGTTCCAATCAACTAGTTTGGTTAATTTTTCTAACCAATGATTTGATTCTTCAACTGATTTGTTTGATTTAAAATTGGAAATAATTAGCTTTTTCATAATTCTAACTATAGCATAGTTATGTTAACATGAGCTTCGTGCTAGAACTATTAAACAAACTCAACCCAGAACAACAACAAGCAGTTATTCATGAAAAAGGACCTGCTGTAGTTTTAGCGGGTGCTGGTTCAGGAAAAACAACAGTTCTAACTACTCGTGTATCGTGGTTGATCTCAGAAAAGAATGTTTCACCATTCAACATATTGGTAGTAACCTTTACAAATAAAGCTGCTAAAGAAATTAAAGAAAGAATCACTCAAACTACTGGAATGGATATTCCTTGGAGTGGTACTTTTCACAGTTTATGTGCCAAAATTTTACGCATAGATGGTCAATCAATTGGCCTATCCCAAAACTTTGTAATTTATGACTCAAAAGATCAATTGGCATTAATTAAAGATATTTATACAAAAAATAATTTTAGTAATGAAGACTTTAATATGAAAGCTGTTCAAGCAGCAATCTCAAATGCAAAAAATGAATTATTATCTCCCAGTGCTTATGCTGATGTAGCCTTTGGTGGCTTTCAAAATCATGTTGCTAAGGTATATAAGATCTATCAATATGAACTTGGTAAAGCATCTGCTGTAGATTTTGATGACTTACTATCAAAAGCCCTTAAGCTTTTAAAAGAAGATCAAATAATTAGAGAAAAATATCAAAATAAATTTGAACATGTATTAGTAGATGAGTACCAGGATACAAACAAAGCTCAATATAATTTAACAAAAATATTAGCTCAACCTCAAAACAACTTATTTGTTGTTGGTGATTTTTGTCAAAGTATTTATGCATGGAGAGGAGCAGATTATAAAAACATGATGCAACTCAAACAAAACTTTCCAGATATAAAAGAATATTTACTTGAACAAAACTATAGATCAAATCAAACAATTCTAGATGCAGCAACACAGGTTATCTCACACAATACCACACATCCAATCTTAAAACTTTGGACCGATAAACCCCTGGGAAATAGAATTACTTGTTTTGAAGCCGAAAATGGTAATACCGAAGCAAAAAAAATCGTTAATTTTATTAGATCCCATTCATCTGGTATGGAACTTGGTGAAATCGCCATTTTATACCGTACCAACGCCCAATCACGTGCATTTGAGGAAGCCTTAATGCAATCAGGTATACCATATAAACTTATTGGTGGCACAAAATTTTATGAAAGAAAAGAAGTTAAAGATGTGATTGCATACCTTAGGTATGCGCTTAATAGCTTTGATCTGGTCAGTTTTCAAAGAATTCAAAAACTTGGTAAAAGAAGGTTCTCAAAATTTAATGAATGGATTCAAAAACAAAATACCTCTGAGTTATTAACTGAAAACCCAGCTTCTTTATTAAAAGATATTTTGGATATTACAGATTATTTGGATAAATTCAAAAGACAAACTGAAGAAAATTTAGATCGCAAAGCTAATGTAGAAGAGCTACTTTCAGTTGCAGTCCAGTTTGACTCAACTGCTCAATTTTTAGAAAATATTGCATTAATTCAAGACAATGTATTTGCCGATGGCAATAAAGAAGAAGACTCCAAAAGAAGTGTTAACTTAATGAGTCTACATTCTGCCAAGGGTTTAGAATTTGAAGTTGTTTTCTTGGTTGGTATGGAAGAAGGCTTGATGCCTCATTCAAGATCAATGACAGATAATGAACAAATGGAAGAAGAAAGAAGACTTTGTTATGTTGGCATTACTAGAGCAAAAACAAAACTCTACTTAACCTATGCAAGAACAAGAACTCAATATGGAATTCCTTCTGCCAATACAACTAGTAGATTTATTTTTGATATTCCAGAAGACCTGATTGAAACAGAAATTGAAAAGAAATACTACAATAATAATTCATATAAAAATAATAGTTATTCATTCTACAAAAATGAAAAACCAAGTCCTGCTTCTAAAGCAGATACTCGTAGAATTGTAGTTGATGATGATATTTTAGAAGGTGTTATTAATGGTGATTTTGATATCGACAAACTCATCAACAGTTAAAAACTATCTCATGTATAATAAGTATCACATATGTTTATAAGAGCTGTCAGACCTGAGGAAAAAGAGGCGTTTAACGCTGTTGTAAACCATCCACTTCAATCGTGGCAATGGGGTGAATTTCGAAGAAAAACTGGTCAATCAGTCGAAAGAATCGGCATCTTTGATAAATCAAAATTAGTCAATGGCGTTCAAATTACATTCCACAAAGTTCCTATACTAAATAAAAATGTTGGCTATCTTCCAAAAGGCTATATGCCCGATGCAGATCAACTTGGTGCTCTAAAAGCAGTCGCAAAACAAAACAATGCAATTTTCATTAAACTAGAACCAAATATTGCCAGTAAAGTAGACTCTCCATCTGCACATAAAAATATTGCAAAGTTTTTACTAGACAATGATTGTGTGCCTGGAAAACCACTATTCACAAAATATACATTTCAATTAGACCTAACAGAAGATGAAGAAATTCTTTTTAAAAACCTTGAAAGTAAAACCAGATATAACGTAAATTTAGCATCAAAAAAAGGTGTTAAAATTTTTGAAAATACCTCACAAGAAGGTATGGAACAATATATTAAAATTTTAGAAGAAACCACTAAAAGACAAGGGTTTTATGCTCACTCACCTGATTACTTCAGGAAAATGTGGAAAGAGCTTGGTGATTCAGGAATGCTTAGAATATTCAATGCAGTTTATGAAGATAAAATTTTAACTTCATGGGTAATGTTTGTTTTCAATAATGTTTTATATTATCCATATGGAGCATCAAGATCAGTAAATAGAGAAGTCATGGCAAGTAATCTAATGATGTGGGAAATGATCATGTTTGGAAAAAAAATTGGATGCCAAACTTTTGATATGTGGGGATCACTTGGTCCTGAACCAAATAAAAAAGATTCTTGGTATGGATTTCATAAATTCAAAAAAGGCTACTCTGGTGATTTAGTTGAATTTATTGGTACTTTTGATTATGTAATTGATCTTCCTTTATATCAAATCTTTAAGATTATGGATTCCATTCGCTGGAAATTATTAAGATTGAAAACAAAGTTAAAAATCTGACCACAAGTCAGATTTTTTTCAAAAATATTTTTGAAAGGAAATATGGGACAAATTAAATACAAAAGAATTATGGTCATGGTTAGTGGAGAAGCCATGCGTGGAGATAATGATTCAGGTGTAAATTTAGAAGCTGTTAAACAATTAGCTGAACAAATTAAATCTGTTTATACTCAACATGTTCAAATTGCAGTTTCAGTTGGTGGTAAAAATATCTTTCATGCAAGAAAAGCATATTCACAAGGATTTGATAGAACCACTGCTGACTACATGGGAATGCTAGCAACCATTATGAATGGTCTAACCCTTCAGGATGAATTAGAAAAGATGGGCGTGCCAACTCGTATGCAATCAGCTATTCAAATGCCTGCAGTTGCTGAGAGTTTTATCAGAAGAAAAGCAATACGACATATGGAAAAAGGAAGAGTGATTATCCTTTGTGCTGGTACAGGTGTCCCATTTGTAACCACAGATGCAGGAGCAGCATTACATGCTTTAGAACTTCATTGTGACGTATTAATGAGAACTTCTAAAGTGAATGGAATTCATGAAGATGATCCAATGAAAAATCCAGGAGCAAGAAAATTTGATTCACTCAATTTCAAAGATGCCATAGAAATGCAAAACATGGGAGTTATTGATACCGCAGCACTTTCAATGGCAAGCGAAAATAATCTTCCAATTATGGTATTTGCACTTTATAAAGACAACAACCTTATCAAAGCAGTCAGCGGAGAACATGTAGGTACTGTAATATCAAATGAAGTGGAAACCAAACTAGTTTCAGAGTAAGATAAATGAATAAGTTTATCAAAATCAATAAGCTTCTTAGAAATATTAATAAAGGAACAAATATGAAAAATTTTGGTATTAATGGTTTTGGAAGAATCGGTAGAACTTTTGTAAGAGTATGGCTTAGCAAAAATAATCCAAATTTACAATTAAAAGTAATTAATACTTCAGGATCAATGGAAATAGAGCAGTGGGCACACTTACTTAAATATGACACTAACTATGGTAGATTCAATGGCGATATAACTGTAAACAGAACTCAATCAAAAGAAGACATAACTGCTGAAAATCCAGTACTTGGAACAATAACTATTTCAGGACATGAAGTAATAGTTACTGCTCAAAGAGACCCAAAACTAATTCCATGGGGACAACATAATGTAGAGCTTGTTGTTGATGCTACTGGGGTATTTACTACTGAAGAAAAAGCAGCTATGCATTTTGAAGGCGGTGCTAAAAGAGTGCTACTTACAGCTCCATCAAAAGGTGGAAATGTTTCAACCTCTGTTATTGGTGTAAATGATCATAATGATGATAATAGTGTGTTCTCAAATGCATCATGTACAACTAACTGTGTTGCACCTGTAGCTAAAATAATGACTACAGTATTTGGAGTTGAAAAAGCAATGCTAACTACAATTCACTCATATACAGATGACCAAAATACTCAAGATAACTCTCATAAAGATTTAAGAAGAGCAAGAAGTGCTGCTGAAAATATCATCCCAACAACAACCGGAGCAGCTAAAGCTACTACTGAAATAATTCCAGAACTCAAAGGTCTATTTGATGGTTTGGCAGTTCGTGTTCCAACTCCAACTGGTTCACTTTCTGATATGGTTTTTGTCACCAAAAGAGATGTGAGCGTAGAAGAAGTTAATCAAGCATTAATTGATGCTTCTAATCAAGATAGATTTAAAGGCATTTTAGCCACGACAAATGAACCTATCGTTTCTTCAGACATAGTTGGCAGATCAGAATCTTCAATTGTAGATTTAAGCCTCACTCAAGTAATTGGTGGAAATCTAGTTAAAGTAATTAGCTGGTATGACAATGAATGGGGATATTGTAATAGACTAGTAGATCAGTTAGGATTACTTTAAATTATCTAGAATTAAAAAGACTGGTGGTGGTGTGTTTACTCATACCACCACTTTTTTGTATTGTAGTAATCAACTTAAATTGCTAAAAATTACAAATGCTCCAACAATAAAACAATAAATGCCAAAATAATTCATTTTTGCTTTTGAAATCACATACTCAAAGATTTTTAAACTTAAAATACCACTAATAAATGCAAGTACGCCACCAACTAATAACAATGCAGGATCAATTGATAAAGCATCTCCATTAATAACTCTAAACAAATGAACTAAATTTGCTCCAAAAATAACTGGAATTACCATTAAAAAGGAGAATCTAAAGGTTTTTTTTCTATCAATATTCTGCATTGATCCAATAGAAACTGTTGAACCAGATCTTGAAATACCTGGAAGAACTGCTATTGCTTGAAATAAACCAAATAGTAAAGCTTCTTTTAATCCCACTTCATTTTTCACCACTTTTTGATTTTTGAGTTTATACTCAGTAATAAAGTTTAGTATCCCTGAAATCATTAAAAATACACCTACTATAAATAAAGAACTAAAAGCTTTTTCTACAGAACTTTCAAAAAATAGTCCAACAATTCCTGCAGGAATACTTGCAACAATGATTGCTAAAATCTCTTTTTTAGTAATCAAAAGAATGTCTTTTCTAAAGTAAATTAAAACTGCTAACAGGGTAGCAAAATGCAAGAAAACATCAAATACAACCGCACCTTCATTGATTCCAAAGTATGCTTGAAATAATACTAAATGTCCGGAACTTGAAATAGGTAAAAACTCAGAAAATCCCTGTACCACACCTAAAACAGCTGCTTGAAATAAATTCATAAACTATGACTAACTTACTTTTTAGATACTTCCGATTTTGTTTTTTTATACCATTCAGTTAATGCCATATTAACAACATCTTTTCCACCAAGGCCAAAGGCCAATCCGGAAGCTAATGAGAAGGTCATTACAAAACCTACAAAAATAATAAAAATGAATTCTTGTGCAATTCCAAGCTCACTAATTGCTGCTAATACTGTAACAACCATAACTGCATAACTTGAAATTTTTCCAAGCAGTCTTGAGCTTTTACCATCAATACTTTTAACTGCCCCTTTAACTAGACTTTCAACAATACCTGCAATTAATAGACCAAAGAAGAGGATAATTATTGAAGATAATAAACTTGGTAAGTAAGAAAGTATTCTTCCAATTAAAACTGTTAAAGAAGTTAATCCCAATATGCTCACTGTTGTATGAATCACAACTAACATGACTAACCAATACATGAGCGTTCCAACAACTTCTTCAACTTTTCCACCAAGATCTGCATCTGCTAAAAAATGTTCCACTGGGGTTTTTTTGAAAGCTTTTGAAAGTCTTAATGTTTCCATTAGCTTAATAATAACTTTCTTAAATGTTTTTGCTAGAGCTGCACCAATAACTAGTACAAGTAAAGAAATAATTAATTTAGGAAGGAAAATGACAAAATCAGTTAATACTTCATTGCTTAAAAACGTTAACGTTTCATACATTTTTGCTGGCATATTAATCTCCTTTTTGTTACGTAATTATTTTCATTATATGATTAAAACACAAAAAACGTCAGCCTCAATTTTTAGCTGACGTTTAATGATTTTGGTTAACTCTCAATAAGCCGAATTCTGTATTTGACAATGATCTATCTATGCCTGGGACTTTATCACCGATTCCTCAAGGGAATTGGGAACAGATCCATTCTGCGGTGAAATTCGCCAGTTGCAGCAGGGAGGATTGCCACGAATTTTAAATAAATTAATATTCGTACCACTTGGTCGTTTCACTTAGGCGTTACCCTAATTCGTCACTGTTGCTCTAACTGTCTAAGATTTTATTCTTATCCAACGCTCGCAAATAATTTTCATTACTTACTTCGCGAAGCACCCTCTGTTCAGCTGTCCGGACTTTCCTCTTTTACTTTAAGTAAAAGCCATTGTCTAGATCGTTAAACCAAAGAATATTATATATCCTATAACATGAGAAGTAAATAGAGAAGTTATTCTCTAATTTTAGCTTGAATAAAAGTTGAGAAAAAAGTTCTTCCAATTATATACAAAGGAATTGCAAGTAATGCGCCAATAATACCTGCAAGCTTAAGTCCAATTAAAATACTAATAATTGCTACCAAAGGATTAACATTTGCACTAGACTTCATAACTTTTGGCACTAGAATATTGTTCTCTAATTGTTGAATTACAATATAAAGCAGAGTAACTATCCCAGCCATTATTGGACCAAATGTAATGTAAGCAATAAATATAGCTGGAATCATAGCAAGTGTTGGACCTAAGTTTGGAACAATCTCTAAGAAACCTGCTAATAATGCTAGAGGAAGAGCATAAGGGACAGATATTAAACTTAAACTAACAAGCGTTATTATAAAAATTGAAAACATTAAAATTAATTGAGCTCTAACCCAGCCACCCAACTGATGTTCAATTGAATCAATAAAGTCTTTAACTTGTTTAATTGTAGATTCCTTTTTTGAGAACCAAGCTGCTTTTAAATGAATATCTTTTCTTTCTAACATTAGATAAAAAGACATCACCATAACCGTAAAAATTGTAAATACACTATTAAATGTAGTATTTACCACATTAAAAACAACTGTAAAACTATCTCCAAAATTATTAATAACTGAACTTAATTCTTGAAGAGTGAAGTTAAAGTTTTTGACTTGTTCCTGTAAAAAAGGTACATTAAAGTTGTTAACTAAATGAACGAATTGTTTTGCAAGAGGAGGAACTAATAATCCAAGCATACCTGCAATTGTTAATATTACTAACAAATATGCTCCTGCAATACTTGGAACTTTTGGAAGTTTAAGTTTTTTATGGAAAAAATTAACAATAGGGTTTAATGCTACAGTTAAAATAAAAGAAAGTAAAATTAAAACCAATACTGATCTAATATAATAAACCCCATACAAGGATAAAATAAATAAAATTGTAAATATTATTGATAATGGTGAAACACTAACCATATGATCAGAGTAAAAAAGTTTTTTCATCAAATAAAAGTATACAAGACCCATGAGTAAATAACAATTATGATATCTAAATTTTCTTTTTAAACCAAGTGAGCTGTCTTTTGGCATACTGAAATTCATGGAGGGCCCAGTCTCTAATACAAACTTCTTTAGATATCTCCGCTGAAATATACTTACTTATGTCAGATACTCCAAGAGTTGAACAAACGGGCAAATCATTTTGTTCACATATTCTTAATAAATTTTCAACTTCTTTTGTACTGCCATTATCAAATCTTTGAATAACCCGTTTTAATATTTTTTCTTGGAAGTTTTCAAGACTCATATCAACACCAACCAAAATAGTCTGTATTTCAACATCGTTTGGAAGCTTGGTAGAATTTATAAATTGAGGCGTACCAATAGCAATTTCAATAGCCCTTATCAATCTTCTTGGATTATTGATGTCTGAGTTATTCATTGATTTAAGCTTTTCAGGATTTATACTTTCAAGCCATTTTTGCAGTTCATTTAGAGATAAAATTTGTGCTTTTTCTCTTAACTTTGAATCTGGTGGAACATATAGATTCTCATCTTTTGAAAACAAGTGTTCATGATAAAGTCCAGTTCCGCCAACCAAAATTGGTAATCGATTATTTTTAAAACTATCCAAAATAATCTTTGTTGCAAAATCCTTAAAATGGGCAACAGACCACTCATCTCTTAAGCCAATAATTGAAACTCCATGTAAATAAATCTCTAACTCTTCATGTTTAAAAACTTTATACTCTTGATTATCTATTTTTTCAAAATTATTAGGAATATCTGCCCCAGAGAGTATTTCTAAACCTTGATAAACTTGTCTTGAATCTGCAGAAATTAAATCAACTCCATCATATTTGTGATTTTGATCTAAATATATTTCTTTTGGAATATTTTGAATCAATACTTTCTTTGCAACATTAATTGCATAAGAAGTTTTCCCCGAAGCAGTAGCACCTACCACTGATAATATTTTTTTCATTTTTCCTTACTCGTGTTGTATCGACACGCATCAGTATTCTAATTTTTAGATAACTATTGGTCGATCATCTAAATTGTTTTTATTTATAATTTGATCTAATACTTCCCAACGTCTTTTCTTTTCTTTATGTGGAATATCATCTGGATAAATTTTCCATCCTGCTGTACCTGGCCGAGGAGAATAAATAGCAACGAATCCAACTTTCCAATCAATTTTTTTTGCTAAATCTACAGTTTCTTGAAATTCTTCAATGGTTTCACCTGCATAACCAACAACGATGTCTGTTCCAATTACTATTTCTGGATCAGCTTTTCTTAGTTTTTCAACAACTTCCAAATATCTTTCTTTTGTATAACCACGATTCATTCTGTACAAGACGGCATTACTACCGGATTGGATTGGCAAGTGAACAAACCTATCAATCTTTTTATTTTTACCAACTTCCTCAATTAACTCATCGTGAAAATCCCAAGGATTTGAACTCATAAATCTTATTTTTTTTATTTCATCAAATTTTGATATCTTTTGTAAAAGCTTTACAAATGGTGGAATTCCTTTAGGTTTTAAGTATTGGCTTTGATTGTCTGGTAAATCCTCACGTTTAAACTCTTTGTTTTCTAACATGAGTTTTCTAAAGCCAATGCCAACTTTTTCTAATCCCCAAGAATTAACATTCATGCCTAAAAGAGTAATCTCACTATATCCTTCATCTACCAATCTTTGAACTTCATCTAAAATTGAATCCATACTTCTAGATTTTTCTCTACCTCTAGAATAAGGAACAATACAGTATGTACAAAAAGAATTACAACCTGTTGATATGGGAATCCAAGCATGTTTTCTGTCTTTTCTAACAGTTGCATTATTAAAGCCTACTTCATTAATCGGTAATATTTCATCAATCATTGGCAACATCTCATAGAGCTTATCGTTTCCATGATGAACCATACAACCAGTTAAAATTATTTTAGGTCTTTGTAAACCCTTTTCATGGAAAAAAACAACCACATTGTGTAAGAATCCTTTTGCTCTGTGTTCAGCACGTTCTCTTACAGCACATGTATTTACAACTAAATCATCACATTGCTTCCAACTCTTTGCTTCTGTATAGCCTTTGGCTTCATAATCACCAGCAATACGTTCAGAATCACTTTTATTAGACTGACAACCAAATGTATGGATATAATAGGTTTTTTGTTTTTTCATGAGCTTGTATTTTAACATTAATCCATTAATTATTCATACATAATCAAGAATATTGAAAAATTAAGATAAATTATCTAAAGATCTTAAGACTTAAGTATTGCTGAATTTGATTCACTTTTCTTTTTATTAAAAAACCAAACATTGATCCATGAGGTTATTTCAAGACCAAATACTGAAAAAGTGAGTAGAGCAGCTGATTTCTCGACCAATGCAACATGTAAAAATAAAGATATCATTGCAAAATAAGTAAGTCTTTGAATTATTTTCCACCATTTTCCCATATATTTTTGTGATAAATCATTTGAAGTAATCCAAACTGGAAAAAGGATTGATAATGTTAAAACGCCTGTCAATCCATTACTTGGTAAATTCTCTAAACTGAAACTGTTGTTTATAATTGCTGGAATTGTAGAAATATACATTGAATGCATTAAAGCCATAAAATACATCAAAATGCCAACTTGTCGTCTAAATAAAATCATACTGGCTGAGAATAGTGGAAAATTTTTAAATCTTTGAAAGATTCCTGGGAGAAGTGATCCTAAGAATAAGAATAAGGCAATTGTGCCAAATTTATTTGAAATTAAAAATAGAACATTAAATATATCTTTTTGATTACTATAAAAATAAAATCCTGCAACAATCATAAAAGTGCAAAAAATATAAGACATGTAAAATAGGTTTTTAATCACTTTTTGATTGTTTACTAAAAATTTGTGAACAGGTGGCCAGAAGGCAAGTTTAAGTATCATAGAATTCTATTCTACAATATTTTTATGTTGGAGGCGCGTGCGGGATTCGAACCCGCGAACTGAGGTTTTGCAGACCTAGCCATTGGACCACTCTGGTAACGCGCCAGATTATCATATTATTATAAACCAAGATAAAAAAAACGGTAAACTAGTTTTAATACAAAAACGCTACCATTTGAAAAAATGATAGCGTTCTAATTTCAAAATAATAGTTTTAGTTGATAACTTTAATTTCAAATTCTGTCCCTCCAGTTGGATATCCAAATCTAACAGCAGCTGTTTGTTCTGAAATATGATGAACTCTTAAAAAGAATTCTATGAATGAATCATCATAACCACTTGAACCTGCGTTTATAGCTAAGACACCTCTATCAACTTGGAAACCTCCGATAGAAACAATTCCAACCATACTAACGCCATTTAAGATAACTTGAACTTTATCTCCTGGTTTAAGACCTAGTTTTTCAATATTAGACATTCTCATAGTAGTCTTAATATTTCCAAAGCCATCGGTCCATGCAACCATATTGCTTGGAATTTCTGGGATATCATTTATGTCTAGTTCTGCTCCTAGTTCTGAATAATCACCATTAACAATCTTTGCAACTGCTAGAGGGAAAAAATCTCTAGATCTAAACTGTGAACCTGAATTTGGACAGTTAATATCTCTAAATTCAACAATGTCATCTTTTACAAAGCCAAATGCATAATCAGACCAAACATTTATGATCTCAACTCCATTTTTGAGTTTTGCATACTTGATTCCATGATCTATATTATTTTTTTGCGCTTTATCACTAGTTCTTCTTGGCGCACAATTGCCATAAATAACAACTCTGGTGTCATTAGTTGGAGCTTTTGCAAGCTGACCAGTAACAAAACCTAAGGCCATAGTGTCTAATGATGGCACTGAAGTATCATGAATTAGAACTCTAACTGGATTATTAATATTAGAAAAAAGGCGTGTGTCTATTTCTGCAAATTCAAGACCACCAGAAACATAGTCATCAATATGATGAAGTAAAATGTGTTTTTCACTCATTATGAGTATTCCTTTTTATGAAATTCCCTCCTTAAAGGGTGATAATTTGTACGTTTTATTATATCACAGACAATATAATGTAACAAATCTTTTACTACAATGGTATAATGCTTACTCTAATTAATTAGAAAGAAAATATGACTGAAGCTAAAAAAATAACAAAAAAAGCAAAAACAACTGAAAAGAAGCAAGAAAAATCATTAATTGCTGCAAACACAGTTATCACTTTAACTATAAAAGCAAAGGATGCTCAAGCAGCTTACACTCAAGCACTTAAAAAATTAGCAAAGTCAGTAAAGGCTGATGGCTTTAGAAAAGGAAAAGTCCCTGCAAAAGTTGCTGAAGAACTTGTAAAACCTCAAGCTATTATTGAAGAAGCATTACAAATTGTTATTCCCGAACTATACACAAATGAACTTAAGAAGTCTGGTGTTAAACCATTAACATATCCAGAATTTAATCCTATTTCTTTAGAAAAAGGAAAAGATTGGGTTGTTGAGGCTTACGTTGCTCAAAGACCTGAAATTAACCTTAAAGGATATGAAAAAGTTGTTAAACTTGCACATAAAGATGCTCAAAAAGAATTAAAAAATCAAGAAAAAGAGCTTGAAAAACATATTGCTGAAAGCAAAGATGAAAAGCATGATCACTCACATGAGAAGCCAAGTCAAGAAGAACAAAAGAACTTTATTATTCAATTCATCTACAGAGAAATAGTTAAAAGTGTTAAACCTGAAATTCAAGAACTATTAGTAAAAGAAGAAACAAGATATGATCTTGAGCAATTAGCTAAACAATTAAAACAATTCAACATACCTTTTGAAAAATTCTTAGCCCAAAGACAGATTACTTTCGAACAACTTTCTCAGGAGCTAGCAGCTGGTGCTTTAGCAAGATTGCAAACAGCATTTATTATTGATGAAATTGCAAAATCTGCAAAATTAACAGTAGAGAAAGCGGACATTGAAAAGGAATTTGAAAAAATTACAGATAAAGAACTAAAAAAACAACAAGAGTCTGATCCTAGATATATTGAAATGATGAGTCAAACAATACTGAGACAAAAAGTTGCTGATCACTTGTTTTCTTTAAGCTAATTGGATTATTTGCTTGCCCTCAAGTATAATTAAAAAAATAACTTGACAATTAGGCTAAAGTAGCCTATAATTTGGGGAACAAAAATTATAAACCTGAATCAGGTTAAAAATATGGCAAATAAAAATCCTTTTGCAGCAGCCCTAGGCTCTACAGGAGGACAAAAATCTAGCAGAAATTTTACAGAAGCTCTTGGGAATACCTCCGGAGGATCTGGATTTAATTCTGCTGCTAATGCTAAAAATCTCCTCGAGAATAATCAATTTCCAAACCTAGATCAATTTGGTGGAACAAATGGACCAAAACAAAATTTTGGTTCAGAATTTGATAACTTTCAACAACAACAAGAAGATCTAAAAAAACAAGAATACGACAAAAAGAGACTTGAACTTCACAAAAAAATCAATCCTGTAGATGCAAAAGAATTATTCAATGCTAGAGAAGAAGCAACTAAGAAAAAAATTGACAATATTAGAAAAGAATTAAAAAATTTAGCAAGAGAAATAGCTAAATTTCATAAAGAAATTGATATTACCCTTATGGGTAGAGTTACAAACACTGGATTTGATGGAGTTGGTGACGAAAATTTTTATGAAAGACTACGTGCCTTTATTATTCTTTTAACTCAAAGAGTTAGAAGCGCAAGAACATGGGCTCAACAGCAAAATGTCAAAAAGAAAAAAATGGCTAAAAAAGCTAAAGGTCTTGGAAAACAAATGGCTGAAAGTTCTGGATTTGAACAAAGAGCTAACATGGAACAATTCTTTAATAATGAGCGTGGTGATAACTGGGGAGAATAAATGCGATCATTGGAAAGACTCAATCCAGAAAGTCAATCCAATCTTCATCCATTCGATTTAATTTCCCTAACATTTGAACAAGCCTTAAATTCTCAAGTAGACGCATTAGATTTAATTTTTCAAAATATTCAAATAGCCCTATGGGATGCTGAGGAGCTTGAAATAGATGTTCGAGGTTCAGCAGATGTTTTAAACAAAAAAGACTATCCTACTGGATATGCTGCTTTTGAAAGTTTTTATAAATATCAAAGAAAAACAAGATACAATATTCCAATCCACTCAATGTTTGGCAAGCGTATATCTAGAGAACCATTAACAAATGAAGAAGCGACAGATAAAAAGAGAGACTCTTTTGTTAAACCTTCATTGAAATCACCCCAATGCTACCGATATGCAATTCAAATTCAAGGCATTCACCTTGGAGATATTTTTATCGTTCCAGTGATAGCTTCAAGATCAAAATCAATGGATATTCGTCAAGAAAAACACGCAATCACTTTTGAAGCAATATTAGTTACAGCTGACGCATACTCAAATAAAAAAATACTTAGAAGAAGAAATAGAAAAAAATACTTTGAAACTATTGATATGGATACCTTTCCAATTATAAGTTCGCAAGCTTCTGGCAAAGATATATATCTTGAGGAAACTGCCACTAAACTTAGTGAATCAATTGTTGAAATGATTTATCAGTGGATAGAAGAACATGCTAGAATAGTTGAAAATAAAAACAAAAAAGATCGCAGCTATGAAAATGGCGTTATTTCTGTTGAATTTGATGATTTTGATTATGGGGAATAAAAAAGTAGGGCGAACCACAAGCGACACATCTTGAACACTTTATACAGTTAAAACAAGCAATTATTTCGCACTGGGAGTTTCAAAATTTTGAACAAGTTTTTTTACTACAGTAGAGGAGTATCAGGGGTATGTAGATTCTTTTAGATATTAAAATCCCAACCTACTAAAACTTTTTTAGTAACAACAAAACTAAACCTATCATCTTATCTTTATCTTGAGGATTGCTACTAGCTATAAGTAAAGTTAAAGTAGTTAATGCTTCTGGAGTTAAAGTTACACTCAAAACACCTGCTTTCTTCAAAAACCAAACAAATCCAAATGCACCGCTTCGCTTATTTCCATCAACAAAAGGGTGATTTTTGACAATAAAATATAAGAGATGAGAGGCTTTTTCTTCCACAGTAGGATATACATCTGTACCAAAAGCAGATTGAAATACACTACCTACAATACCATCGACAGAGTTTTTATTACGTTCTGTGGCAAAAATATCAGTTGCTTGTTTTTTACCAATCAAATCTTTTTTGAGTACTAAAATTGCTTCTGATAGTTCTGTAGCAGTTAAGATAACCTTGTTTTTATTTAGACCTGTATTTGGTAATTTATCTTTGTCATATGCCTCCAAAGATACCCAAGTACTCGCAAATATATTAACTAAATCCAGTACATCAGTAGTTTTTATTTCACTATTTACTGGTAATAATGCTTTAATATTTGATACTGCTTTAATAAATTTCCCATAATTTTGTGCAATCTTTTTTTTGTTAAATGTATAACCATCTATTATGTGTTGTTTAAGTACTTTTGTTGCCCAAATACGAAATTGTGTTGCTTTTTTAGAGTTTTCT
>Ga0100402_1003667_pt1 | contig 16595 bp, 11 predicted proteins | sample CryGeyme20150102_FD_80419 | JGI IMG/M metagenome (GOLD analysis project Ga0100402, IMG submission 80419) | Groundwater microbial communities from Crystal Geyser aquifers in Utah, USA - Crystal Geyser metaG 2015-0102 | ecosystem: Environmental > Aquatic > Deep subsurface > Groundwater | place...
ACCCTCTGTCTGTATCTCTTCCACCGTAAACAACCCCCTTGGGCCCCGTGGGCCCCCCCCCCCCCCCCCTCCCGACCAAGTGAAGAAAGTCGCCGACAACAGAGCAAATCAGTTTAGCCATACTACAATCTACGTACGTACCGTTGATTGAGTACGAGTACTTATTAGTTGCAAAAGCATCCCGATCATCAAATAATAACCAATTACAGGCCTGTATTCGAGTAGCAGATAACTACAGTACCAACAACAGCAAAAATGAAGACACCGAGTTGCCTTCTGCTCGAGCTGGTGCTGGTGCTCGTGCTGGTACCGACGTTGAATAACGCCCAACAATACGTTACCAATTCGGTAAACGAACGAGCTGTTCCTTGTCCAGATGATCCGAATCAGATTGGATACAAGCATGTTATTGACATTAACGTGGATCAGCGAACGGAATTAACAAGAATTACCAACGGGGAAGCTCCTCGCAAACCCTACGTCTTTCCTTTTTGCAATCGTTTCAAATTTCTCATGGAAGAAGAAGTCTTGGAAGTTTTGTTGGATGAAATTACCTTTGTTTGCGGATACAATGGAGAGAATTCAGAACTCTGTGTCCTGGAGGGAGGAAGCAATCAAGTTAATGTTCCCCAAAACCAAAACACCAATGTCATTTTTCAGGGACTTTCCTTTCGGGCATTCACGGGAAATTCTGTCCAAGCCTACGGTGCAACCAATTCCAAAATTACCTTCAATGATGTCAAATTTCAGGACTTTTTGGAAACAGCCACGGCTGTGCACCAGAGTAATCCTGCTGGTGGAATTCCCATGACGGTCGAAATAAACAAAGTAGCCTTTGCCACGGGTGTAGGAGGCAACTTGATTGATAATATTGCAGGTTCCTTGACCATTACCGATTTGGATGTCCAACCAGGTGTGGATGCACAAGCTGTTGTTCGAACATCTGAAGGTGGAACCACTACAGTCAATACATTCACTGCCACTGAAAGCAACATTGTGGTGCGTTCTAGTAATATTGTTGTCGTTGTTGTTGTTGTTGTTGTTGTTGTTGTTGCCATGGATTGCATGAATGCAACATTTGAGCAAATGATAATTTTTGTCTTGGTTCTGACCACTGTCATCTCATCTTACTTGTCGTTGGAACATTCCAGCGAATAACGCATACCTTGAGTAGAGGCCAACAAACGCTGAATAATCTTAGTGTGACGCAAATGGCCAGCATGGGGTCCGCAATGTTTGCCGAAGGAGCCGGAACCAGACTTACTGCAACGACTGTTTCGGTAACAAACAATAAGCTATTGGAAGCCTACAACCTCAAAACATCTCGTAATTTGAACGTACTTGTTGCTACCGATGGTGCGATTGCCACACTGAACAGTGTGACTGTCACTGACAATACTGGAGTCGATGTAAGTGTGTTCTACAGCAAATACTTCTACTGTTTGCTTTGTACTAAAATTCATATTTTCAGAAGTAATTGGACTAACACACCTCTCTTTTATTTCCCCGGTCGCCCTCAGCGTGGTTTCAGCGCCAACAGTGGAGCCCAGGTATCCGTCATTGACGCCACTTTTTCCAACAATGTCGGAACATCACCACCTGATCTTTTGAGTAATGTTGTTATGTCCGAGGATGGAGGTTCCATGAATGTTCTTAGACTACAAGCGTCCAATCTCGAGGCTTTTAGTGTAAGTGCCCTTAGTTTGATTTTGATTGTCGATCAGTATTGGTGCATGGGCATAACAGCAAGGCATGCTAACATTTCTTCTTTCATGCATGCACCCCGCCACAGGCTGTATATTTTACTACTTGCGGAAGTACCATTCAGGTCATGAATTCATGTGTCAGCAACAGCCGACTTTCCGCCAATGCTTTTGTCAGCTTCGATTCCACGTTCAGTGGATTTGGCAACTTTATTGACATTAACAATGTTGTTACAACTACCTGTCGCGACGACAAATCTGCACTCGTTTTTAAGGAATCAACTCTGGAGTCGTCCTGCTTTAGTGCGACAGGAACTGGACTCTGCGAAGGAAGTTGTGTAAATGGATTCAACGATGCTGGTGGTTCTTGTAGCGCCACTGGAGGCTCCCTGACTCCCAGTCCTGCACCTGGTACACCAGGTCCCAATGACAGTTGTCCTGCATCACCTCCCACCCCCATTCCTACCCTTCCTCCGGGTGCATCAGGACCAGGCGATGTCAGTGTGAGTGTAGGAGGAACTACTGGTAGTGCCACTGAGCAACCTGGTTTTACCGCGACTATTCCACCAGACGGCGGCGGACTAACTACTAACGGGGGTAACTCAGGTGGTGGCACTGAGAATTTCGGCGGCAGCAACAGCGACGGAGAAGGCGAAAACAACGTTGATGGCAGCACGGGAGGAGAAGGAGGTAGTGCAGCATCTTCGGCAAGCACGCTCGCAGCTTTCCTTTTCACGGCAGTCGTTCAGTATGTACTTTAAAACTTAAGAGGCTGGCGATGTTCTCTTGCAATTCAAAATGATGTTGATGGTTTTTAGCTTTTGAGAAAGGGGTAGCATTGGTAGTTCAAGGACACTTCAATCAAACGAAAATAATAATATGCTCGAGTGCCAATTTCGTTTCTTCCGTAGTCTTTAAATACTACAGTAATCATATTCATACTCCAGTAATAACTCCAATTCTAAATTTCAATAATATCCGTTTGCTCTAAAGTTCGAAGTTGATGGTATGTACGAGTTTGCATCACTTCTTCTTGGATTCATATTAACGCTGGTTGCGTTCCATGACTCTTCACCACAAAAACTGAGACCTCCCTTTTATACATGAAGATATACACCCAAATCGGCTTCCAGAACGCTCAGTTCATCTTTGGTCTTACGTCCAAATGCTTCGAGATGATTCATAATGGGACAACCTCCTCCACAATTGTTTTGATTAAAGACAGCTTGTCGTGATGCGCCCAAATATCCCTTGGTATCGATGTGTTGCAATCTGACGGGATGTTTTCGCAACCAGTAAGTTCCAGTGCATTCGACCAACCAATTGTCGCCATTGTCGCCCTTTCCATCTCCTTGACCGTAGGATGTCACTTCTTGTTGTTTGGACAGGGGAGATTTAACTCCGTGCGAGTGCAAATTGGTTTTGGTACCCATGTGGGTCAAGCGAATAATGGAACCACATTTAACAGGTTCTGCCACCTTCGTACATGTATCGTCGTTGTCTTGGGTGGGATATTCGCGCCCTTCTTCGTTGTGATGTTTGGGCCGGACCTGCCAAAGTGTTTTGATAGAGGAAGGATCATCTTTGGCAAAGGTAACAATCTGCTGTCCTGATCCACCGTGCATTTGCATGTCGTCGCTGTACAAATGGTAGGACGCGTCCGAGCCACGTTGGGGAGAAGAGAGTTTGATAACAGATCCACAACCAATGGCAAGATCATCATCGCCTATGTTTTGTTGGATGAGTAGAGTCATCGTTGGATTGGATTGGATCGAGGTGTACAAACAAAGCGACACACCAGAAGAAAAAACGTCGAGAAATGTGAGAAACCACAGTACTCGAGTAGCATACTACAAGATTAAAGAGGAGTCACAAGAACTAAGCACACTCTAATATTATTTAACCAAATCAAAAGAAGTCCTCCGAAAAATTTAGTTAACTTACTGGCAAAGGCAAAGGCTCTCAAGAGCAGCAGAAGAGCAACTAAGGACTTCATCATGGTGAAGAATTGCTTGGTGGTGTGGTCTTGTGGTGGGTCCTTTGGTCTTTATGTCATTGTCTATCTCCCTCACTCTCGCTCATCATCATAGAGGCTTGCTTTCCATGCTGTTGTTAATTTTCATGCATGTATGTTTCTCCCATGTGCCACGTGTAGTAAGATCAAATGTGCATGCCCTCACAAGTACTGACCGTACTGTCGTCTACCAGGTACGAGCTCTACTTTAAGTAGTAACGCCAATCTAGTTTTTTAGTCTTGAATCGAAACCCTTTTGTCGAAATAATGCTGCACACAATACACAACAGGCAATACACCAACATAGTAGTCTAGGTAGACTAGTACCCTTTACTCTTTGCACAAAGTGTTACTTCACTCTCTCTCTTACCTAGCTTGACTATCCTGCTCGAATCAATGCTTGTCAACTCTTACAAATTAACGCAAAGTCCGACATGAAAATGATTCAGTCGCGTAAGACCACGAAGCTTTCCCCGAAGAAGGCATGGCTAGCTGTTATAGTGGCATCAGCTGGCTTGGGGGTGTTGTTGCAACGCTTGGGGTATTTTCAAGGTTATAAAAGTGACTTTTTGCTTCTCAATACGAACGATGTTAGCATGGATTTTCCGCAAGTCCAGCCTAACGAAGATCGACGAAAGAATTCTGAGGAAGCTCCTTTAGGAGCTTTAAAGACCAACGCGATATCTCTTTCAGAACAGCAACCTAGCATTCCTATCACCGACGACAACAAGCACGAATCTTGGAGAGAAATTCTGAGACAGAGAAGACAGAAATTACAACAAAAGCAACAACCTTCTCAACAGTCAAAACCACAGCCATCTCAAGAAATACCGGCAGGGGAAAATGGAATAGCTTCACATGAACACCAGCGCCAAATAGCACTCCACCAACAATCAGCACAAACAATGCGGGACGCTAGAACCAGTGCCATAGGCAATTTGCTGGAACAGGCGAAACAAGCTGCTACCCACCAGGTCAATCAAAGCCACCAGCAGCAACAACAGCAACCACCTTCGGAAGTCATTTTAGAAAGTACAGATGCACTCTATCAGAAGGGAACCTGGGATAAATCTCCAATAGTGATCGAAAAGTACAAATTGGTGTTCTTTTCTGTTCCCAAAGTCGGTTGCACAGCCTTTAAGCAGCTCTTTCGACGAATGATGGGGTACAGCAATTGGCAAGATCATCAATATTACACCATGCCATTTTTACCTCACAATCCCGACACCAACGGTCTCAAATATCTCAGCGACTATGACATGACCACGGCCAACAACATGCTCGTATCGGACGAGTGGACCCGTGCCATTTTTGTGCGAGATCCCAAAGAACGACTCTTGAGCGGATATCTGGACAAGGCTGTGTACAGTCATGGATCGTATATACGTATGCAATGCTGTGGTCGTTTGCAACGAGATTCCGAGCCTTGGAATTCCATTCAGTGCGCTACGGGAAATCAACACTACGTAGCTCCTAAGGGAAAAGAAGAAAATGCTCCCATTTTGCCGTTTTTGAACTTTGTCCGCGATATTGTTCCCGCCTGCAACGATCCACACTGGGAACCCCAACATACCCGGATGGCTCCCAAGTATTGGAATCGCATCAACTTTGTCGGCCGATTTGAAAATCTTCATGAAGATACTAAGCGATTGTTGGAGCAACTAGGGGCATGGGAAGAATATGGAGCAAGTGGATGGAAGAGCAAAAATGGACTCGACGGGGCTATATTTGATCCCAGTCAACAAGCACAGCACGGGACCAAGGCGCAAGATCAGTCGAGCAAGGAAAAATATTTTACTCCAGAAGTCCTGTATTGGCTTGTGAAACACTACATAAACGATTATGAACACCCTTTGTTGGGATTTCAAAAACCAGAAGTAAACTACGTGCCGCCACCATAGTGAATGATTGAATGAATCAATGAGCTGAAAATAAAAGAGACTTGTAAAATAAAAAAAGACGGCGAGGAACGCGAAATGAATACGACTTTCGTATGAGCTTCTGATCCGGTTGATCCAGAGTTGCGCGCTTCAAGGTCAAACTTTTAGGCTGTTCGCACTCAGCTGCAAGAGAGAGAGAGAAAGCAACAGAATGATAGTGGACGAAAGGACACTCAACTTACCCAGCTAATCCAGCCAGCTCAGCACAGTAGTGGTCATTACACTCCCATTTTAAAGGTTCAAATTATTTTGCTTTGGCATCTTGCTGCTACTTGTAGTGCTTGTTTTAGTCAGACTTGCTTGTGATGGCGGGACTTCCTCAATACGCAGCAAAATCTAGCTGCTCTACTGTGCAGGCCTTCTATAGCCTTCTCAACTGCTTAAAAAAAAACTGCGTGTGGGTGGGGGGAGGGTGGGATGGGATGGGATGGGATGGGATGGGATGGGATGGGATGGGATGGGATGGGATGGGAGGTTGCAGCAAAAGAATTCGTCAGTAATAGCATGAAAATTGATGATTTGAGTGTCGTGCATTCAGTGCTCAGTGTATGCCTTCATGTCCGATCTGAGATTACTCGAGGGAGGAGTCGTCCAATACTGATTTCATAATATTGTGATGATTCCAAAAAATAATGTACTCTACTCTACTCGTATGTACCTGGTACTGGTGTGCAGAAACGACTAGCAGATGAGCGTCTAATGCATCGGTCACAGAGCTCGGCTCTGATGACCACGGATGCTACGCACACGTTCATTCATCGACCAAAAATCATCCGATTATTATTCAGCATAATAGAACAATCTCAACACGCCTGAAGGTAGCTTGGGTGAAAAAGACTCAACAGCAGTCTCCATCCTAAAGCCAGGTTAATTTGGTGCCTCCATTTGGACTTGAAAAACTCAACGCTACAACAAACGTAATAAGAGACAGAGTCGACATTCTTGAACACTATGGAAGAGGGAGGATTCGAAAGCGAATCAAGCGACTTAAGCGAGCTCAAGGAGTCGCAGGACAATGAAACAGGCAGTACAACCGGTGAACACGACACTTCACTGCAGCAGCGATGCCGGCAAGAGATTGAAAATCTCCATGGTATCTTTGTCTGCTGGTTTAAAGGTTTACAGCCAAAGGAAGATCTGGAGGAGGAGCTGTTGGATAGGATCTCTGCAGAGTTCACTCACATAGCCCCGAACGGACAGATCCTGAAAGGACAAGCGAATCTGATGCAAAACCTTTCTGAAAAGTACAACGTTTATCCTGCGAAAGTTTTTGATGTTGAAATTGAAAACGTGGAGGTCATCTGGACCCACAACGATCTGTGCTTGGTTTCGTACGAAGAGTGGCAGTGGTGGCGAGATACCGATTCCAACAAGAAAGATCTGCAAGAGAATGAAAATGCCATTCGATTTGGTCGCGTCTCGTCTTGTTTGCTAAAGCAGCGAGCAGGAAATTTTCTATGGCTGCATGTGCATGAAGCATGGTTGGAAGAAGGTGGGTCCAACGATGTCTCGTATAGTTACAACGGCAACAACGGTGATTCCAAAGGATCCGCCCCCGATACGAAAGCGACCAGCGAAATGGGAATAGGGATCAACGGCAACGCCCAATTTCCCTCTTACTTGAAATTTAGCACTGAAAAGGATCAGGGAGAATCCAAGAAATCCATCTCCAAAGACTCGAAACTGGATAAGAAGAAGGAAGAAAAGAAAGGGAAGGTTGCTTCGGTAAAACCTGTCACCCAAACACTACAAGTAGCATCGACCGTCTCTAGTCGAAGACATATTTCGCCTCAGTTGACTGATTATGCCAAGGCTTGTGTGGTCAATAACGAACTTATTGGTATCTCTGTTCATGGATGGGATATTGGAACGGGACAAGGTCCCATGGGCGACGAGAGCTGGTTTTCGGCGGCAACTACCAATTTTGAGAATGTTTCGCAGTACAACGGTGCGTTTGCAAAGGCGCGACGTCGACTGGCCTTGCCCGAAATGGTCTTTCCTGCAGCCCATGTTGCATTCGAGCACCGAAAAGATAATCTCTGGATTTCTTGGGATGTTTTGGACGCCTTGGACGATTGGGCAAGGGCGCACCAAACGATTCCGGTTGGGAGTGGTAAAGCGTATAAAGGGGTGTCCGTATTGAAGAGTGAAGATGCGGCATTGTGGGCCAAAAAGAAGAAAAATATTCTCCCAGACAACGAATCTAAGGATCAGTTTCACTTTGATTGGACGTACAGCACTCCCTTTTGTGGGTCTGTGGAAGGCGGCAGTTGGGACCCTCTGCCAAAGTCTGGATTAAAATTGGACATGCTGAAAGACAAGTCGGTTCCCATTCTATTTTTCGATGAATTGATTCTGTACGAAGATGATATGCACGACAATGGCCACGTTCAATTTTCGTTGAAGATTCGCGTCATGCCGACGTGCGGTTTTGTTTTGGCTCGATCATGGGTCCGAATCGATCGTGTCTTGCTGCGGTTGAAAGAAACCCGTGTCATGTTTGAATTCTGCAAGGTGCCCGAGGAAAGCACCCATATCTACAGGGATGTCACATGGAGAGAATGTCACTGGAAGGATTTGGGATCTCACAGTCTACCTACTGATCTTCGTTCGTGGGCCAGTGAAGGCCAGGAAACCCCACAATTGGCCATGCTTATGGCGAAACTGCCCGAAATAGAGCTGCCACGTGGGATACACAAACATGCCGTCTTGAAACGGTCCCCAAAATAGAAATTTTCGTTTGACTTCGACAATGTTGAATGTTGAAGGTATTGTATTGTATACATTATTCTAGTACGATAAAAACCAGTGCAGTAATATCTTGTGAATGGATGCACAGTACCAGTACAAAGCAGTCGCTGCACATAGTTTATTAGATTAGTAGATCTACACATCAGATTTTGCAGCCACCTCTCTTTTTCAACCCCCTAAGTTAAGTTGTGACGTAGTGCAAAGTCACTATAGTCTATAGTTATCACTCTGGAAGAGACAGTAGTATGACAAGTATTTAATTAGGAACATTTGATTTTCATTTAGGAGCATTTAGTTTTCATTTTTTGGCAATTAGGAGCGTTTCCTTGCAATTATTAGCATTTAGAGGAGAGTTGCAATTAGGAGCGTTTGTTTTCTAATTAGGAGCATTTGATTTGGAATTAGGAGCATTTGTTTTGCCATTAGGAGCATTAAAAATATGTTTTCTACTAGCTTCTAGTATCTCATTGATCTAGGAGCATTTTTTTAATTATTAGGAGCATTCTTTGTTTCCAATTAGGAGCGTTTGATTTGGAAATAGGAGCATTTGCTTTGGCAATTAGGAACATTTCCTTATTAGCTACGGTAATTAGGAGCGTTTGGCAATTAGGAGCATTTCAGTACTCTGAGTAGACTAGCTAGTAGTAGTAGTACTACCTGGTAGTACGCACTCCTTAAAAATCTCCTACTTGGAGTATTTCATTGTTGAGTACAGAATAGTAGATAGTAGCGTCTCTTCCTGAATACCTGTAGTGAACATCAAAAACAAGAAGTCCACTGAACAGACACGGAATACCTTCGATTTCGGTTGAGTTTTCTTTTTTATCAGAGCTGCTGTCGCGCGCAGCATTTTGAAACTAAAGGCGTGCAGAGTAGTAGTTTTCTACTAGTAGGGTCTAGTAGCTGCTACTATCTAGCTACAGTACTACACTACTCTAGTAGCTAGTAGAGTACTACTCTACTTCGTAGCCTACTAGTACCAGGTAGTAGAGTAGTAGTCTACTACTACTAGTAGTAGTAGTAGTACTAGTAGTAGTAGACGAGCTAGAGTAGTCAACTGTATTATTTATTAGAGTATTCCTATTAACTGGCTGTATGTGGCATCGTCACAGCGTTCTCAAGACTCGCACCCGCTAGAAAAATTCATTGTCATCATTTACTACGAAGACGCCCACAGACGCTGACAGAAAAAGAATTCGCACGATCGCACTCTGCCAAAGAGAGACCATGGGCAATCAAGCAACGAAACCACGGAATCAAGAGGGCGAAACAACGACTGCAACAGAAGAAGAATTTACCGAAACAATCATCGCGAAGAAGCCACTTTCCATGTCGTTGTCATCGAACTCTCTAAGCTCGGACTCGTCCGGGAGGCGAAGCCCTGCCAGGGACGAAGAAGACGTGTTAGAAAATCCATTGGAGTCGTCTGATGGACGGGAACCCGTTACAATAATATCCATTGATGATCTGACAGAGAAGAAGCAGCAGGAGGAGGACAAAAGCAGCGAAAAGCAGTGCGCCATGCCCGCTATTGAAGTGTTGAGCTGTGGCATTCCATCTGTTCTAACATTATACCGAAAGGATGCTCCTTTGCTGGTTCGAACCACGGAACACCAAGATGACGATGACGATGACGACAATGATGATGTAGCTGGCTCTGCTGCACGTCAAAAGGATGAAGCACTGTCAGACCTTGAATCTGCATGTGCTGCCATGGTGCCAAGAAGAAGACGGTCTTGGTCGGCAGCCTCCGCAAGCAGCACTGCCGGAAGTGCTATCTCCAGAAAGCTTGGATTTTTGTCCAAATATGCTCCTGCATCGGCATCGACTTCCAGTCTGACGGCACTCCTGGCGAGGACTACTCAATCGACAAAGACGGACAGCTATTCACAAGAAGAACGCGACATGATTGACGGACATTTACCTACCCCGGAATCCTGCTTATCTCGGCAGCGTGATTACTTCATAGTTACAACAGCAGCCCTACCGTGGATGACGGGTACAGCAGTCAACCCTCTTCTGCGTGCCGCGTCGCTCAGTCGATACCAGCGCCAGCGATTTCAAACGGGATCTCGGTCCACTGTTACACTGGTTATTCCTTGGCTTGATCTCGCCTCTGATCGGCAGCTGCTGTACGGAGATGAGTGGAAAGAAAAGAGTCAAGCTGAACAAGAGGCGTATATTCGAGATTGGTTGGTGACAAAGGCCAACATGCCCGATGAAGCACTCCCTCCCTCAGAGGGTGGCATTCAAATTATATTTTACCCCGCAAGGTACCACGAAAAAATGTCTTCTATTTTTGCTATGGGCGATCTGTGCGAATACATGGTACAACAGCACAATTTGACCATTGGTCCTGATGCTGTTTGTGTCTTGGAAGAACCAGAGCATCTTCACTTCTTTAGGGCCACATCCTTTCGAGATTACTTTTGTTTTGTGGTTGGGGTGGTGCATACCAACTACAAAGCTTACGCATCTACCGCAATGCCACTGGGAGGTTCCTTCATCGCCGGTCCTCTCATGGGCACAATGTCGTCCTTATTGGTTCGGGCTTACTGTGACAAGGTCATCAAATTATCACCAGTATTGCAGAGCTTTGATTGCCCCGAAAAGGAAACCGTTTGCAATGTGCATGGAATTCGGCACGATTTCATGGAAGAAGGGAAAAGGAGGGCTCGAGACTCGGTTTCCAACCCCGACAAGAATGGCAACAAGATTTATTTCGTGGGCAAATTATTGTGGGCCAAGGGCCTGGACAAGCTAATGGAATTGGAGACTCTGTATCGTAGCATGACTGGACAATATTTTGAAATTGACATCTATGGCAGTGGATCTGATGCAGATGAAATCGAGCAGGCGTTTTTGAGCGAACGGCCGAGTTTTCTGGGTGGCAATCAATCGAACGGAAGTTCCAGTGCCCTGGAAGAATTGGCTGCTGTTAGCCCATGCTCGACAGGTGCCGAAGTAGGGGTTTCTGATTTTACTGAAGGTGAAACCGACAACAAGAACACTGACCCCGATGAAAATGCCAGCACTGAGAAGAAGACCGACAACAATACAATGTTGACAAGCTCACGATTGGGATTGGCGACGACTTATTACTCCACCTTTGTTCGGCGTCGACAACCCATTCCCGCGCGTTTCTTGGGAAGAAAAGACCATGCTCAATTGACCAATGACTACAAGATTTTTGTGAACCCCTCAATCACAGAAGTTTTGTGTACGACCACCGCAGAAGCCACTGCAATGGGCAAGTTTGTCATTATTCCCTCCCATCCCTCCAATTCCTTTTTCCATCAGTTCCCCAACTGCCTGTTGTACAAATCGAAAGCGGAATTTGTAGATTTTTTGCAATACGCCATCACCCACCAACCCGAACCACTGCAACCTGAAATGATTCGAGTATTGACTTGGGAAGCTGCTACTGAACGTTTCATCAAAGCTGCCGCCATTTGTCGACGGGATGCCAAATGGAGAGAACGAGTTGGCAAGACCAAGTCCGAAGAGAAGATTGCCAAGATGCACCAAGAGCTTGGGCATGGAACCAAAGGTGACATGCTACGAAAAGTGCTAGGAGGTGGTCCTGTTGCCGGTCAGTTTCAGTACGAATGTCAACAACTGCAACGAGCTGCAGAGTCTGTGAATGACGGCGATGACGACGATGTCGTCGGGGAAGTAGCAGCCATCCCTGTCGCATAAATGTCGCTCGCCAGCAACATATTCCTGTACAGTATAACGTATCGTATAACATAAGTTTGAAAATATGTGAATGCGCATTATTATAGTAATGTACTCGAGTACAAAGTTTCAATAGGACGGAATCACCCTGATGGACTCACTGTACCCCTGCTGTCCTTCGTAGCGAGTTAAAAGGTAGGAATTGCAGTATCTTTCTCCCCCGTATTTCTTGCTGCCAACAATTTTATGGTGCACTCTTCATCGAGCAGGCGCTTTTCGTAAGCGAAAAAGGCAAGAAGAACCACGAAAACGCCAAAAACAACGCAAATGTGATGTCGCAGATCTAAGCAGATATCGACGACCGAAAGAGTCACCAAGACTCCCAACAAAAAGCCAATAGCAAATCTGGATTGAACATGAAGGAGCAATTGATCGCACAATTCCTTTGTTTTCTTTTGACTCTTATGATCTGTCACGGGAGAAATTAAGCCTACCAGAGAACCCAACATATAACGAAGACATTCCAGTACCAGTAGTGGCAAGAGGCATAGATGATACACCGTGCATCCCAAGTCCATCGCGAAACTTGGTTGGACATAAGAAGACGCAGCAAGTAGACTGACGTGGGAAACCCAAGACAGCGACTCAAAGGCAATCCCCAAAACAATTCCAAGAATCGTGGAACTCATTGTGAAGGTATTCAACAAGGCGGCGTCTTCTTGGCATGGCTGGACAGTATTGCTTTCTTTGGCTGCGTCCTTCGTAGAGTTTTCCATGTGTAGGAGCGGGATAGTATGTTCGCTGCCGTTGTTCATAGTGCTTTTGTTAGATTGTAGAACCGTGTTTATTATTATTAGTTCACGTTGATTGATTGTAGTATTGTAGTAACTACTAGAATAATGAGCTTGATACTGCATTCCGAGCATACTTTACATTTACTGATTTTCATCTTTTATTTACTCTTGTAGTCAGTTTGACTGCCGTTTTCATCGGTTAATTATCAAGACTTAACGAACGCGCAAAGACGGATTCGGCTTAATCAATAATGTTATTCCGCACTTATAGTCGAAATTGAAAGATAATCAGTCGTGCATACCGTTTTCTTCTGAGCCTGTACTTGTAGCAGGAGCAGGGGTTAGAGTTCTAGTACTGAGAAGAAGTACAGTAGGTCTACTAGCTACTAGTATTGAAATTCTCCCTGTATTTCTCTCTGCGATGCTAGCACCAACGCGACGACAGCAACTTCTCTAAAAGAGCATCAACGCATATCAATACATAAGACAAAGCACAACCTTAAAGAAGTTCAAATAACTTGTTGCACCATGGTTGATTCTGAGGAATATGCGGAGCGCGCCGAGGATACCATCCGATCTGATGTTCGCATGATCAGTGGATGCGAAGATAAACAGACCAGTGCCGATGTCAGCAACGTTTCCAAATTCGATTTGCCAGATCCAGCTGGGCGGGCTGGAGGAGCTTGTACCTCGGCACTCCTCAATGTCTTGTACAAGGACCACAAGAATACTGCTCAAGAGTTGTCCTTTGTGGCAGTTTTGCTACAAATGCGTCAAGATTTGCAAAAAGATAAGTTCGCACAGAATCCCCAACTAAGCGGTAGTCGCAAAATTGATTTGTCGCATCCCTTTCGCGTGGCCAATGATGAGTCTGGTGGTACAAAACGCGCTGTTTTGGTGGGCATTAATTACGTTGGGCAGAACGGACAGCTCAGCGGGTGCCACAATGATGTTGGAAATATCCAAAACTATTTAATCAATGTGGGTGGGTATCAGGAACAAAACATGACTGTATTGTTGGACGATGGCAAGCATATGAATCCTACTCGAGCCAACATCATGAATGCCTTGCAGAAATTAGTAGAGCAGAGCAAAGCTGGTGATTCCGTCTTTTTTCATTATTCAGGTAAGAGAGATTTTTGTTGCGTTTTGTATTTCATATTTCGGTTTTTTACGATCGGTATTAAATAGCTAAATAACAACCTCGAATATCACGAAATTCAGGACACGGTGGCAACCTTCCCGATGACAATGGCGACGAAGAAGACGGCCGAGACGAAACACTCATTCCAGTTGACTTCCAAAAGGCCGGACAAATTCGCGACGACGAATTGTTTGAAAAATTTATTGTTCCCATGCAGGCTGGTGTGACGGTGACCTGTTTGATGGATTGTTGCCATTCGGGTACCGTTTTGGATTTGCCATACATGTTTACCGCCGATGGCTCGACTCCAAGCAATACTACACCCGAAATGCAGCCTAATGCGAAATTTGATTATCTGAAAGTGGGCAAAGTTGCAATGCGAGTGTTGCCCGCAGCCTATCGAGCCTATCAACAGGCCAAACGTAAAGGAGATCCCTGTAGTGCCTTATGCGCATTTGCCATGGCGCTCACGCCCGTCGTGCAATCTTTGAAAGGCGAGATGGGTAAAATGAAAAAGTAAAGATTAGCTTCATGAACACCCACACCCATCGGGACCTTGCAGAATGCAGCAACGTTCTTCACCTATCTGAGTATCTTGTCCGACGCAAAGGCGAGGCGTCAACCTGTTCACTTCATTCTTGTTGTAAAGTAAATATCATCATATAATGCCATCTAGAGTATAATGGAAAAGCTTGAGTAACTTCAAATCGTCCTCCAACTCGAGTGTTTGTTTGACAGCACGCTGATCCCTCGGATTCATCTTGCGCCAGAACGAAGCAATGGAAGCATGTTTGGTCCAAGCAGAAATCAGACCAGATGTTTCTTTTCCGCGTGTCAAGGATCCCGTAAGATTCCTCTTGATGCGTTGTCTATCCTTCAACATTTTGACACTTTCTTTGTGGACATAAATTCTATCATAGCGCTGCCGACCACCCACACAATCGCACAGCTTCTTCAAAACAATGTCTGGATGGTACACGACGTCCTCCAAGCGTACCATTAACCGCGGAAACGTTAGGCTGTTGGCAGCGTAGGACTGATACCAGTCCCTCCAGAAATGGATCAGTGATGGATACCTCGTGCCTGTCCTTCCATTGTGATTGTATCCATAATCTACGCGCAGCGGTACCAAGGATCCATCAGTTTTGTTTTCGTTGACCAAGTGTGGACAATTCGTCTCATTATGTTTCCATCGTGCACCATAGGAGTGGACACAAGTTGAAAACATCCAAGTCACAGGATGTCGCACCATAATGACGGGCAGAATATGTTCCTGTGGAACTGCCTGGTATATTGGTTTATTGATAACGTATCCATCAATCCGAGCATTGGCCAAATTGTGCTTGCCCCAATTAACTTGAATAATGTCACGTTGAAAGCTTCCAGCACAATTTGTGTGAAAGAACTCGGGGAATAGATTGGTTCCCGTGTTGAAGCTCCCAGCCGGCAAAACGGTGCGATTGGAAAAGGGCACGGCCTTTCGAAAAGCCTCACACTGTTCCAAACCGATTATGACGGGCTCTGTACCAAACATATCCGTCACTTGTTGCCACGAAGGAATATATTGGAGCTGAGATTCGGTAATATTCATGCCGAGATTTTTTAGCTTTTGAATGGACGGATCGTCCATGGTGATTTTCGGGTACGTTTTTGTGGCATGCATAATAGGATGAGCGGCTTCTTTGCTGCTATTATGCGGAATCTTGCTTTTCATGATGTCTTGTTGGTGCTGTCTTGTTGGCGCTGAAATGAGTGTCGGTAACTTGCTCCTCGCGTTGTAGTTGTAGTTGTTGCTGCTGCTGCTGCCGCTGCCATTTTGAAGAAATGAGGATTTCCTAACATTCGTGATATTACTCCTACCTTCTTTACTGCTTGTAAAATCATTCCTGTACCCAAACGACGAAGATGGAATCAATAGCCTATCAAAAAATCGAAAGTTGATGAAAGTAATATACGCCAACCAGAATCCTAATCCGATGGCCAACAAACATTGCACCACTGGCCTTGGTTTTGTCAGCATGCTCTTTTTACGGTAATTCACCCCCCACGCATTTGGTAGAGTACTTCCTAAATCTCTTTCTGAACTATGGCAGAACCGTAAGTGCTGTCGCCTTTTTCTCTCTATATATACTGCAGCTTAGTAGAGAGCAAGAACCAAAGATGTTTTCAGGCTAATTCACATAGGCTAGGTGAGAGGTGAGAGATGAGAGGGGGCAAATTATGTGACTAGCTACAGTAGTAGTAGTAGACCCATGTTTTGCGAGAAAAAAATTATGAGGTCTTGTCTCGTCGAACTCCAACCCTACTGACGAAGTCACTTTCTTGTTTCTAAAAAGTAAGGCGTCCATTGGCTGCGTTTCCGATTCGTGTTACTGGACTGAATACACCAGTGCTAGTAGCTAGTAGTACTTCTAGTAGTCTAGTAGCACATAGTAAAAAAATTCGGCACAGGGGGTAAATACCCCCCTGGAAGAACAGGTAGTAGAGAGCCATAATTAAAATGCTCCTAATTAGGAGCATTTCAAATGCTCCTAATTTTTTTTCATAATGCTCCTAAAACGCTCCTAATTA
>Ga0100402_1003668_pt1 | contig 16594 bp, 11 predicted proteins | sample CryGeyme20150102_FD_80419 | JGI IMG/M metagenome (GOLD analysis project Ga0100402, IMG submission 80419) | Groundwater microbial communities from Crystal Geyser aquifers in Utah, USA - Crystal Geyser metaG 2015-0102 | ecosystem: Environmental > Aquatic > Deep subsurface > Groundwater | place...
ATCCGATTTCTCCCGATGTGTTCCTGTTTCTGAGTGGGAGACGGGATGGGGCATTTCGGGTCATTCCGGTGACGTCGGCTTCGGGTCTCCTTGTCTCACGTTCCCTTCGGCTGGCTCTGAGGACAGTAAAATCATGACCATAGGGGCATCTAATAACGAATTACAGCGAATTATTACTATCTACCAGTAAACAACAAACAAATAATAATATGAGACTCGACCGACTCAAGCACGAGAAGGCAGATTAGCAGCATTATAAATAATACGCTTCCGTTCAAAAAAAGGCTAAAAAGAAGAAGACGAACCTGACAGACACCCATGATCCATGAACTATGAAAACATTGGTAGCTGGTGGCGTTGCCTTAATGTCGCGGAACAGGGGCGACACTGGTTCGCGTTCCAGCTTCCTCCATTCTAATTATGATGGGTCTAACAATCCTTCCGCATTTTCTACCAGCAGTCGAAGAGGCGCTCGCAACAGCAGCACGAAAGATGGACCGAACTGGCATTCGCAGAGATCCCAACTCTTTGGAAGAGAAAGGGAAAACGAATTACTGAGCAGTCTTCGATCTGGAATCAAGCGAAACAGAGCCCAACAAACAACTGTACTCTTAGTGAAAGGATCGGCAGGTTGTGGGAAAACAGCTCTGATGCAACGGCAACCGTGGAAGGAAGAAGGATGGATGTTTGCCTCGGGAGCGTGTGAGGCTCCCAAGTCAAAATCACGCACCACCACTGATCGGGATCCTTTTAGTGGACTTGCAGAGGCATTGACTTGTTTAATCCAAGAATGGACGAAGGCGCGGACTCAAGAGAATGATCAAGACGCTTTGGAGACGCTGGACAGTCTGCTGGTTAGTGATGCTGAGGTTTTACAGAAAATCCTACCCAAAATATACAAGAAACGTGGCAATTCAGTTGGAACCTCTTCCAGCGGTGGCTTCCCGCTTGAAACCGCCAAACGGTCGTTAGCAAGCGCTAGTGAATCCGCAAAGGCGATTAGCGCAGATTTTAGTAGTGGCTGCAGCAATGCCAGCACTACTCGAAAAAAGAATAAAGGAAAACAACACGATTCATCTAGACATGACGTCGCAGAAAATTCAGATGCGAGTAGCGATTTCGGGGGGAAACTGGAGGCGGTCGAAGCTATATTGGCTCGACTGGTGGCATTTCTGGTGGCACGACAAACGACGGCATTAATGCTGGATAACTCGCAATGGTTTGATACGGTGGCATTGAGTTCGCTCCAAGTCATTGTATCTGCCAACATTTCCAATCTACTACTGATCATATCCTTTCGCGAAATCAAAATCGATTTTCTTCAGGAATTCCAACAATTTCTCTCGAATATTCAATACACAAGTAGGCGACTCAATCTTAACAATATATTCGAGTTCAATGTCCAGCATTTGAATCTCGTGGCTGTCAATGAAATCGCCTCGGCCGTGATGTTACGAAAAGATAAAGAAGAAACGAAAGCATTTTCTCGCATCCTCTTCAACAAGACCCTCGGAAACCCCGAGTCACTTTGGCAAATGCTGGATCAGCTCAGACGAGACCGCTTTCTTGAGTTTTCTTTTCTAAAGTTAAGATGGGAATGGGGTAGTCTTGCCTCCTTAGAGTCTCTGGCTTACCTCTCCGAGAACGTGGCAGATGTAGTGGCCTCCACGTTTGAGCATCTATCAAACGATGCCAAGATCGTGCTACGAGTGGCCTCTTGCCTGGGAAGAACCATTTCGCTAGACGTGTTGGTGCAATATTTTCGTCAGCACGGTGCACAGGACGATGATGATGAAGACGACGACTCAGGAAAGAATCTCATAATATCCAGAAATCTGCTGAACGTCAAGCATCAACAATTGGAATCTATACTGAAAGAGGTATTGATTTCAGAAATATTAAGCCAGGTCAATGAGGAATCATCCGGTGATACAGGTAGACCTTGGCGATCCAGCTCGTACGTGTGGTCTCATGATAAGCTCCAAGCAGAGATTTATTCAACAATACCAAAATCGCTACAATTAGGAATTCATACCCAGCTTGGAAACACCATTTACACCATGAGTGTACGCCGCCATCACGAAAATGACTGGATGGTGTACCTAGCGGCCGAACAGCTATGCCGGTGCACGAAATTGAGAACAGAAAACAACTCGTTTTCCGTACGAACTGTTATGGACGGCGTGCAAGCGGCAAGCCTTTGCTTGGCGGCGGCCAAACTAGCTTTATTGAAAGCTGCGTTATTTCCTGCGGTTGAAATGCTCCAGACTGGGATAGACAACCTGCATAGAGAATTTTCAAACGAAAAAGAAATAGCATGGCACAGCCACTATTCTCTGCACTTGGAAATGTCGAGCCTTTTGGCCGAGACGTCTTGTCGAGTGGGTCTACACGATGCTGCTAGAAAAGCCGCAGAAGATGTATTACGTTATGCCAAATCATTGGGAGACAAGTTCAAGGCTGAATGCGCTATTTTGGAATGTGTAACATCTGGAAACAATCGCGACTATGCGCGGGGTATCACGAAGAGTATAGCTATTTTGAAGGACTACGGTGAAACGATACCAAGCCGGCTTAGGACAGATCAGCTGTTGAAGGAATGCGAGAAAGTGCAGTCGAGTGGATTGCTGGATAAATTTGCCACGCTCTCCCTGATGAAAGACGAAACAAGTCGAAACATTGTGAAAATTCTGGTCAATTACGCAGCACTGTACCTATGGAAATCGCAAACAAATCTGGAATTGAGTTGGTGGTTTGTCTTGCGAGCTATCCACATCTCGAGTGAAAAGGGTTTCTGCGAAAACTCGGTCGCTGCCATGTCGATTGTAGGCTCACATCTCCGCCGAAATGGGAATTTGAGGAAAGCGGCCGAGTACGCCGACAATTCTTTGCGTTTGCTGAATCGGTTCCCGGAACGCATTGGTTCGCAGCATGCCCTGGTCAAATCCGGAGCTGTCTCCTCCGTGTATTCTTCAACGCGCCTCTTTAACTTGAATTTAGAAATGTTCTTGGACGCGTACAGAACTGGTCTTCGAACTGGAGCCACAGAGGAAGCATTTGATGCTATCACCGCCTATGCCTATAGTTACTTGAACGTCGGGCTGCCGCTGACCTCCTTGGGCTGCGATTTATTGGCGTACGGAAGAGAAGCTGAGCAGTTGGGGATGCCCCGTACAATTAAAGCTATATTTCGGATCCTGCGACAGACGACACTCAATCTACAAAATGAAATAAAGGACCCAACGTTTTTGAATGGCGAGGCGCTTGATCAGTATCGGGAGTTAAGCAAAGCAAAGGGAGCTGGAAGACAGATGACATTTGACGACATCAACACATTCCAGCTCATGCTTTCTGTTATTTACAACGATTGGAGTACAGCTGAATCAATGATCCGATCCTTGGACGTGGCGAGAGAAGACATATTCATCTCGCGCAGCCATTTTAAGAAAACTTATCTTGGTGTCGCTTCAGTTATCATAGGACGCAAGAAAGGAAAACGAAAATTCAAAATTCTGGGAAGAAAAATTCTCTCATCGTTCACTGAAGATGTCAAGGTTGGAGCAGTTAACTCGCATCCTGTCATGTTAATGATTGAGGCATTGGATTCGCCATCCAAGGAGAGCTATGAAACTGCCTTAAAGGGGAGTGCTCGTCTAGGTTTAGTGCAGCAAGAAGCTATTCTATGCGAGCAAGCTGCTCGTTTCTTTCTTGATAAAAATGACGAGTATCTCGCCGAATTCTACCTATCACGTGCAGTCTCTTGTTACCGTGATTGGGGTGCTTCAGCCAAGTGTGATTCTTTACGAAACGAATTTCCTGACTATCTTCAGGAAGGGGGCAACCAGCGCGGCACAGCCTCGGCAGATCCGAACGGGCGAACGCACTACACGGCGGCCCACTCTGCCCAATACAGGGAAGCGAGCTTCACTTCCTTCCGGCGACTCACTGTCAACGCTGGTCCAACTGCTTGGCATTCTTCCAAGTAGAGCAGGTGTTTTTGAAGAACGATAGGAGTTGAACAAATAGAACTTTCCCACGTAGCCAGATTGCTACACTTTCTAACCAACAAATTATGTTTAAAAGCAAGCTTTTTGAGATCAACTTTAGAGTTCTAACTGGTCGAGAGAAAGAAAAATGTTGCTAAGCTTAGATTCTTCTCAACCTTATTGAACAGAGGAACAACGTCAATTCCTGCCATAATCGAACTTCTGTGCTACCACACCATCACACGAAGGTCTAGGCAGCTCAGGGGCATTCTGGACTGCAATCGCAAGAGATACGTGCTGAATCGACATAGTTTAGTATCATGGTGACGGCGCAAAGGGCGACGCAGGAGGAGAACCCAGCATTCCGATGACAGAAGACATGTTATTGTGGTTGAAAGCACTTGGAGCGGCGGCCTTGCTCGGTGCGCCAATCAATGGAAGAACTGTCCCATGCGAGGAATCCACAATCTCTACTGTGCCATCAGACTGAGCCAAAAAGTATACCTGCGCCAATGATTGGAAGTCGTTTCCCGGAAGGACCCACATCACCGTCCCATTAAGATTATCACTGGATGCAGTTCCATTGGTAACAGAGAACCACCCCCGGCCGTAGTCGCAGCATGTCCCATCTCCCTCGCCTTTATTGGCGTTGTCCTCGATTACAAGACGGTACACGCTATTGGCCTGTACTGCCACAAGATCGCTGGTAAATTCTCTTTCGTCTGCACTAAATCCTCTTTTGATTACAAGCGCCCAGTCGTCGTTCAAGTCTGCAGCTCCTGTCGTGCTCAGAAGGGAACCAGGAGTGGACAGTTTCTGTTCAAATTTCCAACTAGTCTCGCCGGGATAATCATCATAGCGAACATTTATAGCCAGCAAGAATTCAGAACCAGTCTCTGGATACTCTCCAGGCCACTCAGTGTCGTCTGCAGGAAAAAAGTTCGTCGATTCGGGAATAGATTGTTCTTCGTCCTCTTCGGGTCCTGTCGAATATTCTGTATCGTTCCACAATAGATTTCCAAGACCATCCACATGGAAATACATTTCGAGTCTATCCGAAAAGCTGTTGTTGAAAAATAAAACCTCTCCAGTGTCGGAATTGCTTAAGGTAACACTCCCCTGGCCATGCTCACAACATCTGCGAGCAAAAAGAAACTTTGTTAGCACGTCTCGATTGTACCAAACTAACTTAATATTCAACCAGTGATAAAACGTACATTCCGTCGCGATTACTATCCAAAACAAGCAAATGATATGTTCCGTTCCTCCCATTAGTGACGTTGTATTCTGCTACTACAGTCTCCCTCGAAGAAAAAGCTTCGTGATCCTCAAAATCCTGATAGATGAACTCATCCGCCGTTTCCACATGCTCCCAAATAATGGCTGTTTCGACTGGGTACAGATCATGAACAATCCGCATTGTCAGATTTACCTGAGCTCTTGTTTCTGATTTCGCACAGTCATTAATAATCTTAGGATCGCACGTCACTGGAGGATAGCAGCTCCAACGACAAACTTGCTCTTGGATCCAATCATACGCAGCACTAACACGAGCATAGACACCAGGAAAGTCGACAGATCCACAGCCTTCACCCCAGCTTACAACACCGACTTGTATACCACTGTCGTCGACCAAAGGACCACCGCTATCACCTGTCGACGCAAACACAAGGTTATCAGTTGAAGGAGGTACTAAGCAATAACACCTGCAATATAGAAAAAACGTACCTTGACAAGATGCCTTTCCTCCTTCAAATGAACCCGCACACAACATGCTGTCTCGTTGATATCGGATTCGTGTAGTTCCATAGTAATTTTCACACTCTTCGTTGCTAAAGACATTGATGTCGACTTCACGTTGAACGGTAGGTGGTGGATCCCGAGACGCATGGAAAAGACGTCCAAATCCCATGACTGTCAGTTCCTCTCCTCCGACGGGATATTTAGGATCAGAGTTCAAACCAGACACAGGCTCAATGCCTTCGACGCCTGTCGTGGTCTCGTTAAGTCTGGCCACCATAAAGTCCCACTCAATGGTATGGGCTGTATCCAAGTCGGGATACCAATCGGGATGAGGAATCCGTTTCACCAAGTTACGAGGTACACCTTGTTGACTGATTCTTTCTCCTAACCATACTCGGCGACGAAAGTCATTTGATTCGACATTGCAGTGGGCTGTGTTCATCAGAAAAAGCGAGCTCGACTATGAGCGATGAAGGCAGAGTAGTAGGTGCAACCTGGATCGAGCTCGACATCATAAACTATTATTTAGAGGATGCTTACCTGCAGTGAGCACCATATCCTCGCTTATCAAACTTCCCCCGCATCCCGTCCACTCTACAAAGAAAGGATACGGCTGTCTCACGGGGTGACCGCCAACGATTAAATTGCGCCCCTTGTCGCTGGATAATGATCCTCTAAGGTTTTCGTTCTCATCCCTGTGTGTCTCTTTACGAGCTGCCGCTACCAGAGGAACATACTGTAGGCAGCTGTGTAGAACAAAGATTAATGTGAGCCAGTTTGTCTTCTTTGCTATTTGTTGCTGTTGCTGTTCCTTCATTTTGGAAAGCAGGTTTGTGAGACTAAAATAAAAACTTGCAGAGTGGTCAAGTAAGTTTATGTTTTGTTGGGGTGGTCTCGTTTCTGGTTGGATGTTGACTGGTAACATGAGGATTTAGGTATCATACCTGGTAATTAACAGAAGGGATTCGGAGCATCCAAGTCTCAGCGGACTTTGCGCAGCACGACTACTCAGTCGTATTTTACGCAAGCACATACGAGCAATCCGGCCTCGACAAAAATAATAAGAATCACCTGCTACCGTACTCTAATAATGGCCGTTGACTGAATGCGAGCTACAATAGAAAACAGCAAAAATTGACGGGAGAGCGATAAAAAAAACCCAATATTTTGTCACTCTCTTAACATAAGAACCCGGTCTTAGCTAGCTAGCAGAAGATGATGCCGCCCCTCCGTTGCTCTTCGTCGCAAATTTCTTGGTAAAAAAGCCGTGTTGCAAGGCATCTTTCAATGATATTCGCCGAGATGGATCCAATGTAAGACATTTCTGAAGCAGATCCTTGAACATCATGACTAGCGTACGTGACTCTTTGGCTGACTTTGCCTTGAGAAGTTTCTTGGACAAGGGTGTGGACGGAAATACTTCCTGTTGGCTGTCGCTTGAATTGTTGACAGACGAAAGCAGCGAAATATATTTGTGAATGGGTTTTCCAGTAACAGGATCAACCGTGTCTTGTGCAAAAAGGTAGTCACTCCCGGCTCCTTCCGTTCGTTCTGTAAAATGCTTGGGAATGGGAACTTTGGTGCACTGGACCAAATGTTGACGAACCAGTCGATTGGAAAAGACACCCAAATGTTGCATGAAACTGTAAATCATGTCGTTGTTGGTCTTTCCTTTGAAAAGGACATCGCCAAGAAATATCTCTGCCACGGTCACTGCCAAACTCCACAAATCAATGGCGAAAGTGGGCACTAAGCCTAGGATGACTTCCGGTGCTCGATAAAATCGAGATACTAAATAGGGTGTGGGTTGCACCGATTGACTGGACGATGAAACATCGATTGCCGATCCAAAATCCCCCAATTGAACCACGCTAAAGTCTCTGGACACAAGAATATTGTCGGGTTTGAGATCCGAATGAATGATCGAATGTTTTTTCAAGTGCGTCGCAGCCGCCAAGAGTTGACCAAAGTAAGATCGCACGGCCTCCAGTGACAATCCCACTCCCTTCCCAAATTTTTGCAGGACGTCGCGCAAATTGTAATCGGCACAAGGAAAGACCAATAAGACGTGGCCCCGATGCTCAAGTGGTGTGCTTGATGCTGGAAGCAGCAAAGGAATGATTCCGGGAGACCCATTCAATCGCCGAAGGACTTGAATTTCATTGAAGGCACTCTTGGCCATGGTTTCATTGTGACGGATGCATTTGACTGCCACATCTGGCGGTAACGGCGTGCTAGTAGCATTACTTATGGTATTGCATTTCAGCACTGACGAAAAGACGCCCTTGCCAATGATTCCCAATACTTTCAATTGAATGGCATTATTAGAAGTGGCATCATTCCTCGTCGCATGATCCTCAGCGTCTGTGGATCCATTCTTGCTAGCATCAACCGATATAATCTCTCCAATCACAGTTTTGTAATAGCCCTCGGAATCATCAAAGTCTTGTTGTGTCCCTCCCCCAGAAGCAGTAGCAGTAGCAGCCGTGGCTGTCACTGTGGCTGATTTCGTCTTGGATGGTCCATCACTGGGAGAAACTGAACTGGAAAACATATCAAAGTCATCATCGCTCTCTTCATTTTTGTAAAGTATTTCATCGTCATCCTCTCTCTTGATGGCAACCGCTTCTAGCTTTATTTTTTGGATATCGCTGGGTTGCGAGGAGACTTCTTGCTCTTCTTCTTTCTGTCCTTCTGCTGGTGGGGCTGGCAAATCCTGATCGGAGATACGTTCTAATCTCCGCTTGCGTTCCAATCTTCGTTTCTCTGCTTGCTGTCGTCGCTTTTCGTCTTCCGTTACAAACTCATCTCCTTCCATCAGATCCAGTAGATTCATATTATCGTCATCATTATTATCATTATCAACCCTGGTAGTTGTGTCATTGTCGTTGGAAGACATCGTACGTGGACACTCGCAGAAAAAATAATTTAGACGCGGATAAGCCAATCTAACTGCCATCCAGTCTATCGAGGCCCAATGCTTAAACAATCACTCGTTCTGTGGTCAGAGTCGACTAGGTCTAGTAGGAATATGGAGGTATCAATCGAGGGCTGATGGTTCATGAGAAAAAATAAATAATATTATAATAAAAAATAACGCCAAGCAATCGAGCATCGAGCAAGCACACGTGGTAATGGTATGTGGTGTTGAGGATTCGAAAAAATAAATGACATGTGTGCGTCTTAAATGGTTTTGCCCGTTCAGTTTCGGTAGCATTATTTTGCTCGTAGTCTAGACCTCTTCGTTTATTGGGGTAATTAATTATGAGTGGTGTCGACGCGATCGACGAACGATCGATTCTTTGATCGATACGGCACCCAACAAAAAAGCCAATGTGGAATCATACAAACGGTGACAGCAGTTCACCAAGTTGAAGTCGTGGATGTTGTCTTTCTTTTCGCATGGGTTGGACCTCATGAACAAGGAGATCCCAGACGAGAGCCTGCACACCTGTGGACTGGTTTGACAAGACCTAGAACTACTGTTTTGACTTTGAGTGTCTATGACAACGCAAACCTGGTCTCTTCAAATCACAGATCAGGATAATCCTGGACAAAGGGGGTGGCTCTGTGTAGTGAACTCAGAAGGTCCTTTGGAAACAGAATGGAAACAAGTGGTGGCAACAAATGGAAATGAAGGAAACTCTCATGTATTTCCTGAACCATCCATCCATTTTCATTGAAAATTGCAGCATTATGACCACACAAACCTGGTGTTTTCAAATCACAGATCAGGATAGCCCTGGACTGAGGAAGTGGCTCTGTAATCAAAGCAGAAGGTCCTTTGGAAACAAAATGGAAACAAATGGCAACAAATGGAATGAATGGAAACTCTCATGTATTTCCTGAACCATCCATCCATTTTCATTAAAAATTGCAGCACCATGACCGCACAAACCTGGTGTCTTCAAATCACAGATCAGGATAACTCTAAACTGAGGAAGTGGCTCTGTAATCAAAGCAGAAGGTCCTTTGGAACAGAATGGAAACAAATGGCAACAAATGGAATGAATGGAAACTCTAATGAATTTCCTGAACCATCTATCCGTTTTCATTGAAAATTGCAGCATTATGACCACACAAACCTGGTCTCTTCAAAAGACAGATCAGGATAACCCTGGACTGAGGAAGTGACTCTGTAGTCAAAGCAGAAGGTCCTTTGGAAACAGAATGGAAACAAATGGCAACAAATGGAAATGAATGGAAACTCTCATGTATTTCCTGAACTTGGAAATGACCTTACCTTCAGAACACTCTTCAGCATACAGAGGAGCAATATATTTCATTTTTGCAGGATGAATCCTACAGCACGACGACCACTGGGATCACGACTAGTCAGTTGATGGTGGAGCCAAAGGAAAAAACGTTCGGCGAAGAATATATTTGAAGTAATTTTGAAACACACCAACAAGAAAACGTGGCGCCATTTTCGTTATAGCATAAGAGTTATGTTGCACCCAAAAGCCGTCCCATGGACTTCTTGAAAGGACAGGGAGGATATTTTTCTCTCGTTGTCCTATCTACTCCAAAACATTAAAGCGGAACCCACAATCGTGTTTGGAGATGATTGCAAGCTTGAAATACTGAATTATTTTCAGTTGACGTCAAAACTCAAGCCCTGCATATTGTGGGCGAAATCATCCACTAAAAGTTCTACGGACTAAAACTGTGGTGGCTGTACGGAGTCAGCTGGATCTTCTGTTAAATTTTCTAACTCCATGAGTAGGTTCGTTACACTCATCGTCCACTGCGACGATAGACCTTCCAAATGAATATATCTTCCACAGAATAAATTGAATCGTATTGATCGCTAGGTATAACTTGTACTTCAAGTCCCCGTTCGTTGGCCAATTCTCGAAATTTGTCGCGTGGATCGTAATCGGGATAATATCGATGTTCGTAACTAAGTAAGGCCACGGCAGAGGGCGTCTTCAACAATTCATCAATAGCTGCAACCAAGGGAGCAATGGGGTATAATTTGGGTAGAACGCAATCAGCAACTATCACTACATCCACAGGACAATCATCTTCCAAGCATAGTATTTGGTCTCGACCCCACCACATCACTTGAGCGTTGATTTTGCAATTGTTTATATGGTAAAAAATGGTACCACTGCCACCATCATTTCCATTAGCACTATCCGTGTTGCCACTATTCGATGTCCCTTCAATTTCTTGACAGGCATGACGAATGTTGTCTTCTGCCAATTGCACCACCTTGATTTCCCCATCCGTGCAAACAACTTGTCGTGCCCCTAGTATGGCGGCTGCGACGGAAGTAATAGCTGTACCTGAACCCAGATCAACTACAATTTTATTGGACAGAAGATCCTGTTCGGTGCTGCTCCAACGCTCCAAGTATTTAATCAAGACCAATGCTGCAGGCCAGACGCAGGCCCCCGTACCGTAGGTACCTTCAATTTCGCCCCGCTGAACTTGCCGAACGGAAAAATTGGTATCCTTGACTGTTACGGGATAGTATTCATTTTGACTGTGTCGATTTCTCCATCCCAAGGAACGCAATCGTTTTTGAACAAAGTCGGAGCATCTCTTTTGGTTGTTGCTGCTGATACAGTTAGTATCCCTTCCAGTCGTTTTTAATTTGGATTTGGATTGATCCAACGCATCAAAAAAGGCACGGGCTGTGGGGTGCGATGGAAGGGATGCTGGTAATATTTGTGCAGCCGGCGATGACGATGATGCATCCTCTTTATTCGACATGACAGTTTATTTCTGAAAATGCAATTCTATCTTTTCCCTTTACACCTTCATTATTTGTTTTTGGTTGCGTCGCTAGTTGTCTCTCAGACCAAGTTTGAAACAGCGAATAAAATAAGCGGAATTGATGCACCCTGCGTTGTAGTCTACCAGGTAGTACGGTAGATTCGAATTGAGCCACACTACTAGAGACTACACTACTACTACCTGGTACCTGGTACTCGAGCAGCTAGTAGAGGAGTACCCTAGTAGTAGCTACTACTTGCTACTACTATTATTAGCTATTAGCTAGCTACTAGCCTAGTAGTAGTAGCTGGTAGAGGTACTACTCCGAAGTACTACTAGCTACTACTCGTAGCTAGCTAGTAGTAGTAAGAAGTAGTAGTAGTCTAGTCAATAGTAGTAGCTACTCATACTACAGCAGCAGTATTAGACTCTACAACTCTAGTAGTACTGTAGCTATCAACTAGCTAGTAGTAGCTAGCTATTGTAGAGTATCTAGTAGTCTACTGATGATCGTTCTTCATTATTTTTTAGGAGTCGTAGACTAGTAGTAGAGCACCTGGTACCATGTATGAATCTTGGCCAATCGTGTCATCCGCATGAAATCTTGTTATTGGCTTGAGTAGGTGACTCGTCATCATTGTGATAGAGATAGTTCAATTTTTTAGTACTACAGTACAATAGTAGTACCGTACCTGGTAGTAGTAGCAGTAAACGTTGCTGTAGCTAGCTAGCCTTCGTCTATGACACCAATCAACATGGTCGTTGGGCAGATTACTCATACGAAGCTGATGCTGGTGAAAGAAAATGAAAAAAAAAACGCATGGCGTTGGATGTTCGAAGAAGCACGAAAGAAGAACAAAAAATAATTGATTAAGTTCACAAAACAGATTGACCATTGACCACGCAATCTAAGTCTATATAGGTCATCGACAATCGCAGCAGTTTAACGGCCACGCAATTACCATGAGCTACGTCTCCGCTCAACGAGATCAACTCTCGCACGCCCAACAATGGAGCGATATTGCAATCGAAAAGGCCATTACGAATTGGAAGTTAACCGAGAAAGAGCAACGGCAATTGATGAGTTTCAAAATCAAGTTAAGCGATGATGAGGTCGATCATTTTAAGAATACACCTCACGAACTGGGGAAATATATTCGAGGACCCAAGGGACCTGATCATGCTGAAGAGATTTTTCGTAGTGTTATTCGTTGGCGCAAGAACAGCGACGAAGATATCGATAACATGTTGGATGATTACAAAATGCCACGAACCCTGTGGGAATATGCTCCTAGCGGCTTGTTGGAAGGCGTGGATCGCGAAGGAGATCCCATCTACCTGGAGAGGGCAGGTGACATGGACGCATACAGTCTTTCCCAACGTTATAACCGAGACGAATTGTTGAAGAGCGTCGTTTGGCGGCGAGAAATGACGGCGAGTGGAGCATGGATTGATGACTACGAGAAGCGCCATGGTCACTTGCCGAGACAACTAAACGTCGTATACGATTTGAAGGGATTGAATTCTCGACATATGAATAATGGTGTACTTTCCTTTTTTAAAGAGGCCGTGGCCTACACCCAAGACAAGTATTACGGAGTCAGCAAGGTCTGTTTAACTTGAGCGTTACAGATGTGGTTTATGACACGAGTCTCTTACGTTATCACCTTTTCTGGATTGACACGTTTCACGACAGCGAGTGATCATTATCCGACCACCAAGTATCTTTCGCATTGTCTGGCGCATTGCGCAACACTTTTTCCAACCTGAAGTGCGAGCTAAAATCATATTTGCGGATAAGGACTACCTAAAAACCTTGGATAAATACATGGATCGCAGTGTCTTGCCACCCTGTGTCAATCCCGAAGGATCAGGTTCGGCTGCTCGTGGATTTCCTCCCTCTTTTGTAGGTGGACTGATTCCTACCCATTTTTCGGATGGGTATGATGAAAATCCAGCAGATGCTTGTAGCACAGGCGAGAACACCCTGCAAACATATCAATTACGTCAATTGTCGGGATCTTTTTTATCGAACGATGGCAATTCTAGCACCGCCGTTGTTTCATCGTTGCCACCGCGCATCAACGTGTCTGTAATGTCACGATCTCTACTTCGGGGGACGCTGCTGTTTTCAGAATGTGAATTCAAGTTGAAAATTGATTCTCCTCAATATGCTGGAGATTTGCAAGAATCCTATTGTCGGGAATTTGGCACGTTTACAAAAGCCAGCTTCTGATAAAAGGGAACCTCTCCCTTTTTTATAGCAGCGCGGGCCGGCCAAGCAACAGAAATTTTCGAAATGATTCATTATAGTGTGTACCTGGTACCTGGCACTGTACTCGAGTACACACGATGCTGTAAACTTTTCCGTTCCTACTCTAGCTAGTTATTACGGGCGTTGAAGCTCTACCGCAGGAGCTGTTTACATATGCAGGATAAAGACAACCTTTAACATTAAAACACATGTTGTTGCCTTTTCTTTCTATTTTCCGTGCTCCTTATAAAGCCCCCCGCTTTCCAAGAATGAGAGCTCTTCTTCAAGGCTTCGTTGCATGTTATTGCTCAATGAATATATGAACTCGTCGTCACCTTCGATGACATCAATATTCTTGACCGTAACGTTTTTGGTGCTATTTCGCTGAATCTCTGCAAGTCTCTCGGTCGTCACAGCAACTATTCCATTTTTGCTCCATTCCATATAACCATGTTGGGTACTCTCGTGGGGGGCTTCTATGTAGCTCTTGCCTTCGAACAAGTCGTCTTCATCCTGATCGACTGTTTCCACGTAGGAATAGACAATCTTGTTTTGCTTTTTGCGTTTCTTGTTCTTGCATTTGTAAGAGTGAATAAAGCTAAAAAAGTGGAGATTGAAGAAAATCAATAGATAGAGGAGGACTGCAGTGTTCTCATAGTAAGGCTTAGAGTGGTCGGCACATTGTAAAGCTATCGCAGTAAAGATGAGGCATATCCCGAGGAGATATAAAAGAAGCTTGAGAAAGTCCCAAGTATCTGCTGAAGAAAGGTGAAGGAAAATCAACAAAGTTAGCGCCATTCAGGTCTCTTGAGTCTCTATGGTTACAACGGCACTAAGCCAAAATTCGTACACCACAACATACCACCAGCGACATCTTCGTTGCTTTTGTTGTCGCTGTTGTTGCTGCTGTTGTTCATCGCTGCTAAAACGAAAAGACGAAGCTAAATCTCTGGGTAGAATATTATGCATGTACAAAATCAAACTCAGGTCATGCTTTGTATGCAGCGAGCGTGGAAATTTGTCACGTAGACGTAGACGTTTCGTCGCTCGAAGAAAGTTCCTACCAAGAATTTGAACTTGTAACGTGTGTCCTTTTCAACTCAAACCTGCACGTCACAATACAGTACGCAACTTATTCACACATATGTGGAAGAATGGCGAGTATTCTTGTGTTTCGATGGGACAGTGTCTGTAATCATATTTATATTTTGTGAAGAGTAATATCGAGTACAGAGCGTTTTATTGCTTGTTCTCTTGAGTAGGTACTCGTAGTAGAGAACGAAATATAGTCGAACGCACACTTGTGCACAACCCCCTGTATTTTCGCGCCCATGTACGTATCTGTGTGTTCCTGCATTCTTTCCAGCGTGATGCTCCCCAGAACCACGGGGCCAAGAAGTCGCTAATGGAAACACAATTACGGCTTTACGGATTGGACCCAGCTTGCACGTAATTGACGTGGAGAACGATTTTCGACAACCAAATCTCCAAGCAGTTGCACGCCTTGTGAGGTTCGAGCAAGAGTTTCTCCTACGAAATAGTTGAGCGATTTCTCGTCTTGTTATCCTTCAATAATGCTGTGCCGACAGGCTTTGTATGTCTCTAGTTGGGCCGAGCCATCGGAGGCAGCACCTTCCATGGCTTCCGGAGCGACCAAAGCACCGACAAAGTAACGAATTTGTAATACTCTAATTCTTGGCTGAAGAGCCAGAAATTGTGATTCTGAGTATCGCATTTTAACTGACTCACAGTTGATCCCAAAATTACTTGCCAACTTCTTCGCCTTCACAGAGCTGCGTTCGTTCCATTGTTTATGAAGATGCTGAGATGCTCATGATAAAATCGCCTGCATGAAATTTTGCGTTCGCAAGTCTCCCGCGGGATTCATTTACAAACGAACGCACATAGGAACTACAACTCTTTTTCGATAGCGATAATAATAATAACCTAAGTAGGGTCTACTACCACGCCCACTACCTGGTAGTCTACTCTACTACTAATAGTAGCTACTCGAGTAGTAGCTAAGAAGTAGTAGTCTAGCTAGTACCGTACTATTATTATTACTGTATTTTATTATTATTGTGGCGTCAGTTGAGCCAGCAGCGAACAACATCATCTTGTTGATCCACACGCGTAATCTGCTTCTTCTGATCTAGCTAGCCAAACGCAAGCATTATATACAATTATCCCAAAGCAGTAGCGACCACGAGAGGTATTGAGATTACTAGCTCGTTGCTCCTGATCGGAAGCACTCGTCGCTATTGCACGTTAATACTATTATGGAAACTTCTAAAAGGGATTCCGAAAGCTCGCCACCATCGCCGGGGTCCTCTGCTACATTGACTTCTCTTGTGAGACCAAGGACTTCCGAAAGCAATAGGTGTGGAAGCAGTCCCTGTCTCGGAAAGCGTACAAGAACTCTTCGTCGAGAATTCGTTCTGGATATTAGTGGTAATAGTGCAAACAAAAACTATTCTTGCGAAGAAGCCGAGCAGCAAGGAGCCACCCACTTAAGATTCGTCAGTAGCTTTGACTCGCCGGCCGCTCGTAATAACGACGACACCTCTTCCGATACAGACGACAATAACTACAATGATAGAAAGCCTGCAGCATCAGAACCAAGTCACAAGATTCGACGGAGCTCTCCAGTACCATCAGCAGAAGAGCGACAAGGAGACAACGAGGATGATGATGAAGAATTATTACGGATTCATGACACAAAAAACAGGGTACAACATGAAATGACTGAGCGTGTTTTTTGTGTGCAACAATTGAAGGATCCTGTGCAACAGCAGCTGCGGTCTTTACCTGTAGCTCCATCGCTCAAGGATTTTATGAAACCAGAAGCAACAAGTCGTTACCGCCCAAGACCTGAATGGTACCTGCC
>Ga0100402_1003672_pt1 | contig 16591 bp, 10 predicted proteins | sample CryGeyme20150102_FD_80419 | JGI IMG/M metagenome (GOLD analysis project Ga0100402, IMG submission 80419) | Groundwater microbial communities from Crystal Geyser aquifers in Utah, USA - Crystal Geyser metaG 2015-0102 | ecosystem: Environmental > Aquatic > Deep subsurface > Groundwater | place...
CATATTACTTAAGCCCAACAAATGCTACTTCCAAAAACAACCCCGGGATTGTGTTTTTCCCCATCCCGGGGCAGTTTTGGAAATCCCGGGGTAGGGATATCCCTCGATTGGTGACAACATATTATTGGCTTCTTGAAAGAAAACTGGCCGAGTGTGATTGCAGCGATGGCGTGGAAATCTGTTCGCCTTCAAACATATCTTGGTCGAAGCTCATGTCTGATGAATTTTCAGATTATCGCGCCTGTACGAATCAGACGCAGAAAGAGTTGAAGCATTCCATAGAATGTAAGAAGCTGAAGACCTTGAGCAATGATTGTTAGAGCAATGAACCCTTGCTGAATCGGGTAAGAAACTGCCACTTTTTCGCTTCCTCGCTTCCTCGCTCAGCATCGGTATGCGTCTGGGCTTTTCGGAGAGCTTTCAATGAGTATCTATATTACGCAGAGGAATACAGAAAAAAGAAAATACTTGCTGGCAATCACAATAGAGGCGTCAAGCAGGTCACGGAGCAACCTTCCGGACTTGCCGAAAGCCTGGACAGATGGAGGAGGTTATACATTTGTTTGATGCTAACGGAACAACATAAACTTCAGCGCAATCATAGCTAAAGCATCACAATTTAATATTTAATGTTGCAATACATTGGTTCGTACCGCACCTTGGTGGAATGCATGATTCGAGAATTGGTCTACAACCAAACTGGCACCCAAGAATCCGCCCATCCAGCTTTTTGTTTTGGTCTTTCAGCGCATTCGTCAAAGGATAGCTCGGACGGAGAGAATGTTCCGGAATCACCACGACGTGAATCAAAGGTAGGATATGTATCGTCATCATCCCCAAGCTCGGTGGAGAATGTTCGTGATCGAGAACGCGAATAACTCTCAGTGTCAGCTGACGTAGCCGACGTCTCGATAGAAGGTTCAAATGTATCATCATACGAAGGACTGTCATAAGAATTTGTTCTCGTACTTTCTTCTGCTTGTTCATCGTCGTCAAAATCTAAATTGGATTCTGGTTTCTGTAATCTTGACGTTGAAAACGCCTTTCTCACCTTTTCGCGTCTTTGAAATTCATGTTCCCGTTGCTCGTTCAGTTGCATGATGGCAGCCTTCAACTTGTCACTCGACTCTTGTATATCAAAACTGACAGTTTTAGCCTTCGTCACAGTTGATTGTTCTGGTCCTTCGGATGCCAGTACACCGAGGTGGCTTATATTGCTGTTTGAAGCATTTGGTTGCAATTGCAGATGCCATTGACCAGCATTTGCTCTAGTGTTGCTCTGTCTTGCTTCAATACTATCGATCCTGGCGTTTACGTTCGAGAACCATTTGGCGGTTTTAGTATCTTCGGTTGGATCAATTTGGTTATCGTCGCGTTCATCGATGGCATCAGGCACAGGTGCGAGAGCCGGTGTAGTTGCACTTTCGCGTGAAGAGGCTTTCTTGAAACGATCCCCAGATAATTCTTCGTACTGGCGGACCATATTATTTCCCATTTGGTTCATGAAAGCTACACACGCCTTTTCAATGTCTCTGATTCGAGTGTCTTCTTCAATGACGCTTGGCTCGGCCGATACCCAACTGCAATCATCGGCTACGGAAGTGACAGAAGCCCCATCGTCTGTGGTGATCGTCTTCTTGAGATCAACGCGCTTCATACGTTTTAGTTGGACTTGGAAAAGGAATAAGAATGAGTGGAAGTCTGCCTGAAATGCATCAACTACGGCCATGGCGGGAAATAGAACAAAACGTTAGATCACACATAAAACCAGCTTTAACAATTCTTTTCATGTCGTCATAATATAATTCATGCTTACTCATTGTTTTCTTTGCAACCTTGACAAGCAGCGTCTCGGAATCATCTACCCAGTCCTGACACATCTGCTTTGCTGCACCCCCCAAGTTCTCTAGGGGGCCTTCAAGATTAAATACGAGGGAAGATTTGGCTTCACTCTTTGTTTCGGGTGTCTGCTCGCACTGCTCTGGTTGCTCGTCTGATGGCGATACTTCAAGGGCACTGCAGCTTGGTTCAGGATCTACTGGACCGATGGCGGCTTCGTCTTCGTGGACGCTATAGCTAGGTTCAGGATCTACCGGACCGAATTCGTCATAATCTTCAGAGGCACATGCATCTGATAGTCTCAGGCATGCATCTTGAAGAGCTTGTTGAATGATAGCGTCATTTGCTACAACATATGGCCCTACAAAGTCTCCGTTGTCTAAACGCAACCATTTCCCTCCCGAACGTTGACTAGATTTATATTCTTCGGCTTCCAGTCTTTCATCGTCCAACTCGGACAATCTGATCCAAAAAGTGGACTCGGGCACCACCTCATCGTCAGACATTTCAGCGTCATCTCGAAGTTCTTCCTGAAGCATGAGCTTCATGATCCTTAGATGGCTTCTTCGAATATTCTTCTTAGCGGCGTAGACAGGAAGAACACGTTCATGGAAGATTGTGGTTGCTACAGTTGCACTCTTGGAAGATAATTCACTCTCCAAGACTACGTCTAAGTCTTGGATCCACATACTTTGATGGATTGTAAAATTCTTCACCTCAGTCTCGCAAACATTCTCACGAACACTTTCGCGAGCACTTTCGTACTCAGAGAATGCATCTGCTGTTTCCTTAAATGGTGCTACCCGTGGGTCCTTTACAGCAATTTCTCCCGGAATCTTGTCCTCGTCATCGTACGAAGCAGATACTATCTCTTTTAGTCCACTAGAGAACGAGACGGCGCTTAGGCAGGAATTGGTGCTCTGAGTCAATCTAATGCACATCCGTTGATACCATGGTTTTTGTGACACGTGGAAGTCTACAGCATACGGTGCAATCTCATCTTGGCTTGCCCGTCGTACAAAGACAGAGATATCTCGGGAAACATGTTCGCATTGGATTCGACCACAGTGAGGATTCAAGAGCAGCTCAATGGTGTGTTGTTCAGCTTGTATCCATCGGTCCTGCTCTGCAATGGGAACCTGACGAATTGGATTCACAGCCAGCAAATTTATCATTTCTTGAATGCCATCAAGGAATGTTTGAAGAGGTGTCTTGGGTAAAGGTGACCGTCCATCAATAAATTGTTCCTGATCTGGAATTTCAACCACAACTGCCATGCTGGAGGAAAGGGGTCCTCCAGCACAATGGTTGCGGGACAAGACCAGTTCCAAGACTTCGTGTTGCTTATCACAGTCGCATGTACCAATTCTACTGTAACCACCTTTGGAAATCATGCGATCTGTTTCAGCAAAAATTAGTCGTCGCTTTTCTTGAATCGTGAGAGGACGAGTGCATGGTAGAAACGAGGTCAACCGGTCGAAAATGTCAGAGTAATCAATCATCATTATTAATCTTTCAAGCATGTTGTTGACTTCTAGAGACAGAGCATTGGTGTCTTCGCCCATGGTATTGTAAAAGTTGTTGGTGTGATTGGTATTTTGAAGTTAAGCTAAAGTTTATCGGATCGATAGAACAAAGAACAAATCTGGAGTTGTGCGAGAATATGTTGTAGAGTGTCGACTAAAATAGGAGGTTCGGCGTTGAGCAAGGTAATTAAGAGAAATTTTGATATTTACAGAACGTCTTCATCGCTCGTCCGTTAGTGACTGGCTATCCACAGAGAGTACGGCAACCTAAGAACATGCAGCGTTCACCGAGGCTTTTTTTTAACACTCAAATCCTTTGCCGTTTTATGTCGGATTGGTGTCCGTTTTTTAGATCCATCCTCTATGAACTAATTATTGAAACGCATGTGTTTGATGGCCAAATTGTTTCAAGGAGTCTTGATGAGATGATAATAATGATGTAGAAGAGAGTCTCCGAGTTTCTTTTGCGAATCTACTACCAGGTACCAGGTAGCTAGATTCAGCTTCATGTTCTCTTTGGTGTAGTATGCTTTACGTCAAACCAGTGACGGGTCCAACGGTGAATAACATGAATTTGTTGTGGTGGAACTGATATCTCATTATTATACGTCTAAAGTCACATTGCCATGCAGAAGTATAGGCACGCTGTTTCATGTACAGTCCACTTCAGGATTTAAGAGGCTCCGCTCCGCGCCCCGCCGAGCTGGTGTGAGGAACTTCTTTGCACATTTCATGCGTCCGCTTCCTCTTGCACGCGTTTCGGGCTACTGCTTCTGCTTGTAGTCTCGATAATTGGCCAAGCGGAAGCTTCCTGCTAGCGCGTTTCGATTGTTGGTCGCCACATGTTGCTTGGCCATTAATGCCAAATCATCCTTGTCGAGAACTCCACTCTTGTCAGCATCGAGACGATCGAAGTGCTCATTCAGACTATCCAATAGAGACTTGTCTACTTGATTCATGGCGACCAACATGAACTGCAGGAATTCCGCGCGCGTTACCTGGCCATCACCGTTTTCATCCAGAATATCAATGTCTTCCTGTGTCAGAGGTTTGTTTTCAAGATGCCTCGTGTACCGTTTCTGTCGATAGCTAATGATAGCATTAGCCAAGCTTCCTAGCAAAAATCCCATGACACTAACGGCAATGGGAATAAAAACAATGGCCAAAGTTCTTCCCATTTCGGACTTTGGGGAAAAATCTCCATATCCGACCGTACTCGCAGTAATGATGGTGTAGTACACCGTCGTTATGAGATCCCAATCTTCACTTCGAGCAATGGCGTAAAGAGTTCCCGTGAAAAAGAACGAGAGTAGCACCCAGCGAAACATAACTGCAACGGGTACATGGCATTCGCATTCCTTTCGTCGTCGTTTCAGATCGCCTTCATCGTCACTGTCATCTGCAATGTCGTCAAACATGAACCGCCGTCTGCCTTCTTCAATGGTACTGTATGACACTGGATTCGATAGGTTGTTGTTTTTCTTTTTGACAGGTGGTGCCTTGCTGCTGCTGTTGTAATCATCAAAAAGTCCAACAACACGCGATTGTCGTTTCAGCTTTGCTTTCTTTTGAACTTTCTCGTATCCTTCCAATAGATTGCTTCCCAAGACACCTAATGCGATACCCAAGGCAGCAACACCACTGATAGCCCAAAAACAGGTAAACAATCGAGCATCTATTGTGTCGGGCTGTGTATTTGTTGTTTTGGGAGTGCCGTCATGTGCGTTTTAATGTTTTTTGTATTACGAGCAGGCAAGCAATACAGGGGTGAGAGGAGGTTGCGAGCAGGATACCACCGTAAACAAACAAACAAAACAAAACAAATGCTTCCATTGTGTGTGTGTTTTTTTTCTCCGTACCACAACATCACCATATCCAATCGTTGTAAAGGTAACCACGGCAAAATAGGTGGATGTTAACACGCTCCACTTTTTTTCCAAAAACAGACTGAAACAACAAATGCTAATGGAAATGTACACGATCATTGCGACCACACAGTGCATCAAAGTAAATTCAAGTTGATTGCGAATATCCTGTTGAGCTTGAGATATGCGCAATTGTCGCTCCTCTTGTGTTTCGTAAGCAAACCGTTCATCGTCGTCGTCGTCGTAGTTGTTGTTGTCATCATTGTTGTTGTTTTCATTTTTTATAGGTTGTGCAGGTGGTTGTTGCTGCCATTGTTGTTGTCTTCGGTTGTTGTATGGCTGTTGTTTGTGTCTGGCACTACCACTTCCAATGGTACCTGTCAGAGAGGTATTGGTAAAAACACTACCTGAATCCATCGAGACAAAGGAAGGCGATTCTAGTGACTGGAGAGGACTGGGATAGTTCGTAATGATGCGATTTGGGCTGCTCTTGTACGACGAGGTTTTGTTCCTGCTAGTATTGTTGTTGTTGTTGTTCACATTGATAACTCCACCAGATAATAACAATGGATCTTGTTCGGATGAGGTCATCGAACCTGATGGAGCAGCTGATAGCGCGTGATGGGGTTTGACAAAGGATTTCGTGATGAGCTTTTTCAGTTTGGATTGATGCTTGCTGCTAGATTTTGCAGAAGGTGGTACTGGTACTGGTGCTTGCGATTGCGATTGCGGTGGAGTTCTACTAGACCTTCCCGCTCTACTATCACCATCACCTCCGCGATTGCGGCGGTTTTTCCTGCTTTGTCGACTAGCGTTTCTAGTAGCAGTGTCCGATGTTTGGTCCGGTCCGTTCATAGCTCCCGGTGGTGGGGCGTAGTGCATGTTGAAAGGTGAAAGGTGAAAGAGAACAGGGCTCTTCAACACTTTAGTAGTGGTGATCGATCTGTCGTACGAGTAGTGGATTTACGGACGATGAACAGACAGTAAGAATCTGGAAAATTATTCAGTGTGCTGTTTGAAGAATTTTGATAATGAATAATTTTTTGTTTGTCAAGCTAGTAGTAATGGTCACCTCGTAGTACTGGTACAGTAAGTAGATCCTCGTAAATCTCTCATAACACATACATTAGTCTACTACTAGTAGTACTCTACTGTACATAGATACTACTACTCCTAACTGAGAAGAGGAAGATTTTAAGAATGGAACAGTACCTGGTACCTGGTAGTGTGTTTCTTGTTTTATCCATCAAAAGCCTTTTTTTGCCGGATCACAGTGCTTCGTTTGAGGTGGTTTTTGTTTGGTACCTGGTAGTACCATGTACAGGTGTGGCGACTGAAAAGATAAGATTCTCATTCACCCGGGCATCTATTGCAAGGCCCGTCTAAGATCTTTCGCTGTATTGCAAAAGATTTCAAGGAAGTTAATAATAAAAGATAGAGGATGAAGAACACAAATTGTTGACCTTCGCCTCTGCAAAAATCCGAGCCATACTAAGTAGCTAGCAAATAATCATATAGAGTAACACTCTAATTATTTAGAAACCACCAAGAAGATTAAGCTTTGCCGACAGATAAAAATGACAAGATTTTCGTCTATTCAGACCTTAGTCATCATGATTGGCTGGATGATGATGGCAATAACTAATACTCTTGATTGTCACGGTTGGATCCTTTCGACATCTTCCGCTACATACACAGCCAGTGCAAGGAGACTAAACCAGCAAGCTTTTCGCTTGGCGAGCGAAGCTGGTGCAGGCATGTCGGCATATGATGCTCATATGAGGGGTATAGTCCAACAGTCTACCTCCAATCCTGCGCCTCCACAATCATTACCATCACAGATGGCCGATCGTCCGGCTGCTCCGCTGGCCAAAGTTGTGCCGAGTCCGACAGGAAAAGTGGCTATTTATGAAGTTGACGCCAAAAGTAGAGCAGGACCTGTCGGTACAAACCAGGCTGCGGAATATGTCGATCTCAATGCATCACCCCAATACTTTATGGAACGTCAACAAAGGGAGTATGAAATTTCGGAAACACGTTGGGTCCGCGTCAGAAAGAATCAGAATCAGTAAAAAAGAAGATGGGTGGAGTGGATTGGAATGGCATGTTTTCTCATATTTTACACAGAGAGACCCTTGAATTTTTTGATAAATAAGTGTTGGCCTTAAGAGTTTTTGCAACAGCATACTTTAACTCACCTCGAATTTCTGTAATTTTGGAGTATTCAGGTTAGTCCAAAATATAAATATTAAAATGTAAGACAAGATTGTTGCTCAACCAATAATCATGCTGAAATCCTTCATGAATCCAAATGTACCCCGCCAAAATACTTCGGAAGTTACAGTATGCAAAATCCTTCTCTGATCGGTTTCGTCTTCTTAATTAGCGCAACAGTAGCGAAGCGGTGACTGTTACGCCACCATTTTGACCTTCGCTTTGTCGCATACAATACGATAGCTACCCACGGCTTGCTAATAGGTAGTCCATTGTACAACCTTGACGTTGTCGCTACTATTAGTAATTAGTAGTCGTATTGCAAGACGAGTTTCCATACAACTCTGTTATGACGACGCACACTTTCGCAAAATTCAAAAGATCCACGCGGCAAAAAAGATTTTCGACTTTTGCTCGTACATCCACAAAACACAACCCTCTACACTCCAACATCTACTAAACAACCAACAACCCACAACTGAAAGTACAGTACCACGAGCACTACATGAAGCACCGAAGGACCATAATTTCCAGCTTATTCCTCGGGGTAATCTGCAACAGTTTGACGGCCGCATCCAAGCCTCCAGGTCCCAGCAATGGCATGTTATTACGAGTGCGAAAACCCGATGGGACCATGGAACGCTTGCTCGTGCCTCCGGGAGCTGAAGATAGGATGTCATTGCAATCAGCTTTATCTGAATTAATAGCTGACCAAAACGAGGACGATCTCACTATAAAGATTGGATCGTCGTTGGTACAAGATAATTCCCAGACGCTGACAAAGCTGGGTTTGAAACGAGGATCCTTAATCACCTTGGCCAAAAAGAACTCCCCTCTACTCTCCGAGGAGGAGAAAGAAAGCTATTTTTCATCTGCCAAACAAAAACCATCAGATCGCTGGGAGCCCTATCCCGAATTGGCCAAAGATTACGGCTCGGCCGTCCTCAAAACCAAAACACGTCGATCATCGCAAAATGGTATGTCGTACGGAGATCTCGCCAATCTACAATCCTCCATGCACATTGTGGAACCGCAACCAGAAGGGCCCATTCAACGTGTCTATATGTGTGCCGACTCGGCACAGCGCTTTCAAGCCAATTGTTACAAAAAGGCGCGACAAGAATTCGAATGCCGCGTAGGACTATTGCTGGGAACTGTGCAACGAGAACGCACCGACTTGAAACCGAAAGCCCGTACCTCGCTTTCCAGTCAAACCGAAAGTAGTCAGTATTGCGACGTTGTCAAGGTACATGCTCTATGGGAACCACCCGCACAGCATGCTACTTCTAAAATGTACGATGCCAACTCGTTGGAAGATCTCAAAGGAACCGATCCAGACTTCCAACGAGTCTTGCGGGTCGCTGGTCTGTTGGGTCTTAGGCCAGTGGGATGGATCTTTTCGTACAATGATGATCGCCACAAGCAGCAAGATTCGTTGCCCGTCTATGCTCCTGATGCAAGTACCGGATCTCGATTGCAAATAGCCAACATGCAATCGCCCGAGTTGGGACGCATTGATGGATCACGGTTCGTAACGTTGTCCATGGATGCCACATCCGGTGCGACCGAGGCGTTTCAATTAAGCGATGTTTGTGTCCAAATGGTTTCCGAAGATTTGTGGGACGTATCGGACCCTGCGCCATCCAATAAGAAGAAGGGATCGCGGTTTGTAACAACCAAGCACGCTGTTTTGGTAGATGGAAAGGAAACCAAAGAGTTAGACTCGGTTTTGTGTCTCATCAACACGGCCATGTTGAGTCACAAGGGATCTTACGCTGGACCTGCAACAAATTCGATTAAAAAAAGTGGAGGTATTACCAATAAGGTCAAGAAAGCATTGTTGACGTCGCTGGACCAAAATGACGATGCCAAGCTGTTCGCAACCCTATCTGATTTCAATCTACTTCTGACATTGGAGAAGATGCTTCCGGGCACTGACATGGAACAGCTGTGCAGCTTGGTGCGAAAGTGGGCGCGTGGACAGAAACGAGGGACTGAACTAGACGATAAGCTGAAGCTACTTTTACAAAGTATGTTGGACCATTAAAAGCTTCTTTGTAGCCAATGTTGCGTTCTTTACTCCAAAATAAATTGACTAGTATGTGCAACGTAAGCTTGTTTTTCAATATATGTGGCAACACGTTTAACTAGCACTCGGCAGAGTGACCTTGTCTACTAGCTAGCTAGCGACAACTGGAGATTATAGGAAACAATGATCTGAACGCACATATTTTCCGTTGCCTTGGAAATTTTCCAATCCACCGAGATACCGAAGGCGCTGGAAGTAGCCCTAGGTATGCATGTTAATATTGCAGATACTAAGTAGCTCTGAGTAGTAGCTTCAAACGAGCTCAGAAGTAATTAAAATTGGCAAGGCGGATCTTCTCGGTACTCTAAATCTCCTGGCTAGTGGTGCCTAGAAGGCTTAAAACTCCTGTTTCAGCCCAGGAAAGAAGTCGAACAATTGCGCACAGCAAAATCATGTGCAGAGTATAGTACTTCTTATGGGAATGTGAAGGCTTCCATGAATAACGTCACCACATACTAGTAGAAGGTCAGTGACATGTGCCGAGGAAAAACATTGAAAAGCTTTCGCATGAAATACTGTACGCTCTACTATTAGCAGCAGTAGTAATATTAGCTTAGTAGTAAGAAGTGTGATAAGAGTGCATGTACATGCTCACGTCGCGGAATCGAAATCCTCGAGGGAGTTGGTAGTTTTACCACTCAGCAGATCCTATCCTCTTCGGAGGGTGTAGTCCAGTTGTGATCAACTATGTCACCCTTTGGGGAGCCAATGGTTGCCTTCGGGTAGCCTTGGCGCCCTGCGGGCACCATGGTTGTGATCCCCGTAAATTACATATTCTCCTTTTTTTTGGTAGTTTTGCCACTGACCAAATTTGACCAAAGTAGAACAAAGTAGTTTTAACACGTCAAAAAATTAAATAATTTACTAACAGGTACCAGGTAGGTACAGGTCTGATAAACTACTACTACTAACAGTACTACCGGCACTACTGCTGTAGACTACTTGTTCGTGCCGACAGTGAGTCTTGTGTTGTGAAACGTTCTTTTGTCTTTAGAAATCTGTTGGTCTGGTCGGTCCCTTCCGGAAAACTTTTTTAAGGAAGAGTCAGTCAATGATGAAGAGGTGCTTTTACAAAAAACATTATTAATAATATTATCGTCACACCTTCTGAGATAGTCAGTACTACTTGTCAGATCCATATCCCGCTATCCTACTCAAGTAAGCAACAGCAGCAGGGCTCGAGAAGAGAGCACACTTTCACAGACAACCATTTCGCCAACTATGGCGAATAAAATGGCTCCCAACCAGTACCAACAATACCGAGACTATGACATTGAAAATGGACAGTATTCTGTCGCCGCTGATAACAACAAGCACATCAAGCAATGCCCGCCGTCGGCACGGCAGCATCCCAAAAATGCCAATTTGCAAGCATCCTCTGATGTAACCGAAAGAAGTACGGAGGACGAAAACAGCCACACACACGTTCAATTTAAACGCAATAGCAACAGAAAAAGCAGTAACGCTAAAAACAACCACAAACCATTCAAGAAATCGTTTCGTTGGTTGTTCCGCAAAGACAACAACAACGACCAAATTGCAACAAAGGAGCATGATGCCCTGTTGTCACGTCATCAGCAACGGCAAGGAGGTCCATCTTCGAATGGCACTTTTGATTGCGATTCGTTGTCGTCTCATCCGCGCAGTCAAGATCGATTGGCGCACAAATGGGGTACCATCAAACAACAGATGAACGTTGAACAGTGGATGGCAACCCTCGACAATGCTCGTGTTCTGGCGTTTGGTGGCTACGAAAAAGATGATGGTATAAGTCGCGATGAAGCGCTGCGTGAAGCCCAGGAGAAGACTCGGTCCCTGACGCAGTTGAGCATTTGGCACTGTCTGGCAGCTATTTTGATTTATGTGTCCATCAGTGCCGGCGTTTACAGTCACTGGTTAGAAAATTGGACCATTATTGATTCGGTCTACTTTGCCGTCGTGACCTTTACAACTATTGGTTACGGGGATGTTGTGGTACGTGTAGTTGCTTGTACATGTACGACAGGTTAAGGAATGCGTATTTTTGATACTTTGAACTGACCTTATACATTTTCCAACTTTTTCTCTTTTCGTCGTTCGCTGTTTCCAGCCCGATACTCGCATGGCCCGACTCTTCACTTGTGGTTGGGCATTGAGCGGCGTGGCCTGTCTCGGTATTGCCCTCGGTGTTTTGGGCAATCATTTGATTGAAGTTTCCGAAGACCAAAAACGCAAGGCCAAGGGTCGTCAAAAGGCAGAAGTCATGGGCATGTTTACGGTCGACGACTGCACCAGTAACAACTATGCTGTACAACGCCGTAACAATGGTGTCCGCAACGATATGAACAGCAACCAAAGCAAGTACAGCGATGACGGCACCACATCCCAATGGAGTGATTTGGGATACCATGGAGTGGAAGATGCGACTACAGTGTTTGCAGACACTGATAACGACGAAGATACAAGTTGGTGTAGAGAGATATTGTGTTCCAGCAAGGTTCACAGGTGTTTTCTTCTTGTGGCATTTCTGACCGTTACCTTGTACTTTATTATGAAGGAAGAAAACTGGAACGGCTGGACTACTTTTTATTACGGATTGATTACAGCAAGTACGGTTGGTTATGGCGATATCTCTCCTCAAACCGAAACTGGACGTCTCTTGGCTATTCTTTACATTCCCATTGCTGTGGGTTTGATGGGTACCTTTTTAGATATCGTTGCCTCTTCCATCGTAGCTTACCAACAAGGAAGTGTTACTGACTACTGGAAGGATAAGGAACTTACCCTGAAAGATTTACGTGTGATGGACGAAGACGGCGACGGAATTGTGAGCAAGCTCGAATTCATTGAGTTTATGCTGGTGGCTACCGATCAAGTGGACCAGGAAACTCTTGACAGTATGAAGGAGCAATTCGATAGGTTGGACAAGGACAGGAGCGGAACTTTAGATAAGGCTGACTTGATTAAACTGGCTCAGGCCAAACTGAACGCGGAACGAAATATCCAGTAAAGGAATTTTTAGAAACAATGCAATAGCATCTACATACGCATGTCAAGAATACTACAAATATAAATCCAGTCAAATGTTATTTTATATTTTCATGCTTGCCATCATCTCCCAAGGTGGCACCATCTGCGTATTAGTGTTATTGAGCAGTTACTCCCGTACTACCTAGACTAGTACAGTATTTCGGTAACCAGTTCCGAGGGTCACGTCCAGCCTAGCCTGGCTTACTTGCAGACTTTCTAAAAGCGACCTAGACTGAGAGTGGATTAGGCGCAGGAGTCTCGCTTGGTCATTCCGAGCCACTAGTCTACTGTTTGAGTAGCTGCCACAGTACATTACCAGGTAGGTAGTCTAGCTAGTAGCAGCTGATGAGCTACCTACCAGGTAGCTCTGGTTTCATCTATTATTATTGGAGGAGAAACCCAGAACACATGAATGACATCATCGAAGCCTTCAAGCGTTGACGATACTATTGCTTTGAATACCGCCAAGATTCAATGAAGAGTCAAATGTGTTTCAAAGTCATTATGCTCAGAGGTTTCCCATATCCCATATTCACATCATTTATCATGAAAATCTCCTCTCGTTAACTTTGAGGCACTGCCTTTGCTTTCCTTTCTTCTTATTACACTATCTCTTCATTGTCAACAATAGACCAGCCTACAAATAGCGGACATTGCATTCCTCAACAAATTGCAACTCAATATTTCATCCCTGAGTTCATCATTATTATTTATTCGTCAACTCTAATTTCACAAAGTCATGATGAATCCGAGCCCCCAAAAAGATCCGAATATCTATATGTACTCGAGCTACGAAGAATTCACAAACTCGACTTCGCCTCTGGTTGCTCTTCCTGCAATCATGCGAAGTCAAAGTTCAGCTGCCTGTAGTGATTTTTCTGATACGTCCACCGGCACTATGATAACCAAGGCCGTTACAACTGCAGTGTCTCTCGGACTTCGACAGCACCGATTCAACCAACCTCAGACGTCTCATCCCGACGAAAACTACCAAGGAGAATCTTGCAACAATGTGGGATCCAAACCAAACAAACATTTCTCCTTCCAATATCCCAATAGCTTCGAACCAACTCCTCAAAAGGAAGTGACGACATCATGGGAGGATTTCTCGTACGTGAATGGAATGAAAACACCAGTGAATGCTGAGCAAAATCATGACGAAGACGATGACTGGTCGATCAATGGTGGCTTTCGCAGTCATATCACACGTCAACAGAATCGGGGTAGTAGCAACAACAACTATAGTCACCCCTGTTCGAGCAGCTCTCCTCGCTATAGCAGCACCGAAAAGTTTCTTCCTGCATCGTTGCAGCTCCAGTCCAGCGAAGGGAGTCAAGAAATTTTGGAAGGTCTCAAATCGCGAACGACAAACTATCGTAACAGCTGTATAGAATTTGAGAGCAGCAGTACTAGCTCAGGTGATGCCGGTCTTCGTCCTAAACGCAAGCAGAATGTGCCGTACCTCCAGTCATCCGGACAGTCCACTCCCGATACACCTGATGATGACAGCATCTATACGTCCGTCAAGCCCAACAGTATTGCGTGTAATAAGGTTTCCTCCTTCATGGCAGATCAGGATGGCGAGCTCCCTGCTGCAAGTAGCTCGAAACGATCTTTGACACAAGCTTTTTTGATCATACCATCCAATCGGATTATTGGCGGTAGCAATGCTGGTTCCTTTGCATCCTCGAGTTTATCGTCATCTATTGGCAGTCATTCTCCAACGACCGCTTTTAATAAAGAAAGTAGAAATATCACCAACAAGACGCATACTCACGACAAATTCGTCTCGCCTCTTGCACAGTGCCGCAAAAATTATCGGGACTTGTTGGCTGGGTCACCAGATCCTTTGTCTGAAGAGAACAAACGTCGCATTCCTACTTTAAGACTCTCGTCTCGTAAGAAGCACGATCAGTCAGACCAAATTTTGCAACCTTCCGATAATCCTCATGACCTTTCTGGACGGAAGTTGCAGCAGTCTCGCACAGCTGGCGATCGTCCAGACCGAATGATGCACCCGTCTCGGAAGCCTCATGACCAATCCGAGCGACATCTTTGTCCCACTATGCCGAAGGACACTCGCCAAAATGCGCTTCATTCTGTCAACGAAGAGACCAATCTGAACAATGATGACATTGGCGAGTTTACTAGTAAGCCCTTGTCCTCATTTTCTACTCTGCTGCATGCACAAGACTTGTTGAACTACCAGTGTTCGGCATCATCTCGTCCGCATCAACGGGGAACAACAACGAGCGATAGTCGTGCAGGGCTGGCAGGGAGAGAAGAAGTTTTGCTGGGGCGTATGACGTCCGCCTCTTCCAAGGTATCGATGCCATATCTCTCTGCTTGCGAGACGCCATCATCTGTAGTCACTGAATCGGTGCAAGTCGATGTGATGAACGATTCATCTACTGGGCTGTCTGTCGGTCGCCTCAAAGAAGACACCTTTAGCGCGATGATCAACGAAGACTTACAGAGTCTAGCCAAAGACGGCTTTTTCAATAAAAATCTACCACCCGATTCTACTATCGCCGCGGAAAGAGGCCGCGGAGAGCACACTGAGTCATCAACCGAACAACGCCCAAAGGGTGGACCCGACGGACGACAAGTTGGACGTCAGTTCATGCGTCGGTCGCTCAAGATGCCCAGTTGCAAAAGAAGTAGTTTCAATAGCAGTTTCTCTTCGAAAAATACTTCTGTTTCAAGTCTCACAATGTTCAGCCAAGATGACTCACGGGCGTTTACAGATAATGACTTTGCGAAAGGCAACACGGTGAAGTATCTGCATTCCATGCAGCCGAAAATGGGCTACAAGGATCAGGTCGCTGTACCGGACGAGATCCCAGTAGTAACTGTTAAGACTCTCAACCGCGAAGTCACTTCTACTAAGGCAGATATGAATGTTGGGATTGGCTCAACTTTGGAGGACAGTACAGACGATAGGGAATGGCACGAGATGCTGAATTCGCCGGACCAGATTGAAAAGCAGCGAGCCATCTTAGAGAAAATCGCAGAGTCACGTCAGTCCGACAAGAATCCGCATCCTCTATCAATGTCATTGCATTTCAACTATAATTTGGACGTCAAGAAACAGCCTGCGGATGGTCGCAACGATAGCGATGGTCTGCTGGGCCACTGGAGTTCTAGCAATATTAGTGATGATGAAATAAATTGGCAATTTCTGGAAGAAGAGCAAAGCTTCCATGGTTACGGTACAAAGGCTGACGAACATGCCAGCCAGGCACCTTTTGCGGTGGCACCACCAGAACCTGTCCCATCAAATAATCCTCTCCCGAAAGCCTCCATTGGCATGTTCATCTTCTCGCCCGAGTTTCCTGATCTTTCTTTGGACGAGAAAGATGAGTCTTATCCCCCAATTTCTTTGCAAGGCGAGATGAAAATCTTGGCAAACGACGAGCAAGTTTTTGTCAGAGGCCTGGCTCATTGTTTTAGGGTGATCGAAGAGCGACAAACGACTGTAGTCTTTCAATGCCTGCATTGTCAGGATCTATTGAAGGCGGAGGCTACGGCAGAATTGATTTACTGTCGTGGGTGCCATCAGATTTCTCCGATGGATGCCGTGAATGTTTTGGGAATCCGTGATATTGCCAAGTTTCTTAGCGCCGAGAGCGAGCTGAAAGCGAAAGACATTTTGGCCGAACGCACTCTGCAACACCGCGTCATTTTCCTAAGAGCTGTGTTCACCAAGAAAAAAGAACTGGAAGAAAAGGCAGCATGCGAAGCTTCGTTGAAATGAATGCTTCCATGAAGTTTTACGTAAGCAATTATTGGATCTAGTTATTGACTACCGTTGTCTACTACGAGTACTTGTCTAGTTTCGCATCCTTGGCCTCTCAAATCAAATTTTTCTGATTTTACTTCATTAGAAGTTCATTAGCGTCAGGGGTTCCATTTTTATCACTCAAGGACGAGCGAACGCTACCGCGTTCTCTCGACTATGCCAGCTCTCTAGGGCTACGTTTGGCTAGGTAGGGTGGTTTGGAGAAACTCGGCAATTTACTAGGGCCGACCTTTTCTCCGTTCCGAGG
>Ga0100402_1003673_pt1 | contig 16590 bp, 13 predicted proteins | sample CryGeyme20150102_FD_80419 | JGI IMG/M metagenome (GOLD analysis project Ga0100402, IMG submission 80419) | Groundwater microbial communities from Crystal Geyser aquifers in Utah, USA - Crystal Geyser metaG 2015-0102 | ecosystem: Environmental > Aquatic > Deep subsurface > Groundwater | place...
AATTACATAATTCTACAACAATGTACACAGGTTCAATAACCATACCCCGTAGGGTTTGTGTTTGGGTAATTTACACAGGGAATCGGGATTTACCCAGATGGTCATTCTCTGATGCTACTACTACTACTACTACTACTACTACTACTACTACTACTACTACTACTACTACTACTACTACTACTACTACTACTAGAGTAGTAGTAGTAAGATAATAGCAGTACCTGGTACCTGGTAGACTAGTAGTAGACCCGGCCCAGCCTCCTCCTCCTACTACTAGTAGTAGTACTAGTAGTACTACTAGCTAGTAGTACTACTACTCGTAGCTTGCTACTGTAGACAGAAAGGGTTATCCTGTCGTGCTTACTGTTAAGTACCAGGGTACCAGGTACGCTCTAGTACAGTAATAGTACTAGCTAGTAAGCAGAATACTATGAGCTGATGGAGGACACCCAGGCAATTTTTACTCTTGCTGTTTTGAGAAACGTGGCCACGTTGGGAACACGTATGTCGCATCAGGCTTCTTTTCCTGACATATGATTCGATAAATCAATGTCTTACTGCAACTCTGTGGCTAGTAGTAGGTACACCACCAGCACCAACGACTACCAGGTACTCATCACGAAGAAGCAAAAAAAAACGCAGCACACCAGCCATCTCTTGAGAGCACACTACTACTACTAGCTAGTAGTAGTAGACTAGTACTACTGTAGTAATCTACTTGCTGCAAACAGTAGTACCTGTTACCTGGTACCAGGTAGTAGACTAGTAATAAACGACGAATGGAATACCTGTCATGCCGCATGTCTTATAACAGCTTTGAAAACATCATCAGTAGCGATAGAACCTCAAGATAACCTAGAAGCAAGCGCAGTCACCCTGACCTTGTGGCTCAACTTTGATAAAACAGCCTCGTAAGCATCAATAGGTACGCCGGTTCTAACTATTTGTGGGCTCTATTGCTGTGCAGAGAAGCCCATGACAATCAACGCTGGTCGTCTTGTTGGTCCGTTTCTGCATCGATCATCCATCCAGCCTTCGCTTTTTGGACGAATCGTACACTGTGCTGTGATTTGCCTGATATTGAACTTGGACTTCTTTTCTTTCTTCCTTCTTCTCACCTGTATTCCATTTGACATTTATCTCAATCCCAGGACCATCACCCGACACCAAGCTTATCTTCGTCTCAGAACCCAAGAGCAACACGCATATATAACAGACGAACCTGCCAAGATGACGAAACCAGACGACGTAAACCCGCCTCTGGATAATCCCAACCAGCAGGGTGTGGCACTGTCTATGAACCTCATCAAATCTCTCAACAAGAAACGCAAGAAGACCTTCAGCAGCAAAGATAGCGACGGAGGAGCCAGTAGTAGCTCCAACCATTCCAATGCAGGCCATGCCTCGGACAACTCGGCCTTGGTCAGTCTAGGAAATACTTCCTTTGGGTTCAACTTTGACAGCGAGGAAGCCAACTCTGGAGGAGATAGCGACGAAGGCAAAGGTGTAGGCAACAGCTCCTCGGACAATGCCAGGACCACCCGTCCCACAAATACGCAACACTCTACCAGCGTACCGCAACACCACCAACAACGACATCAAATTTCGTCTGATAATGGAAGTGATCGCGGCAAATCGACTTCTTCCATGGCCTCATCTCTCTCCTCCCGGGATGGAGGCAATGGTACCAGTAGTAGTAACTCGGCGCACCGCAATGCGGCCTCCCACAAAATGGCAGCCGACCAGGCAGTAGCTAACCTTCATTCGATTGCCAGTCAGTACATGCAAAAAGACCATATGGGCAACAACAATCAGTACCACGAAAAGGCACCCGAGGGTAACAAAGCCGATAATGACAGCAATGGCGGATACAACACGGATGATGAAGGCGTTCGACCGGGTATGGATCGTAAAATTGCTACCAGTCGTCATCCGGATATCAAGGCAACCAAGACGGCTCCATCTTCAACGCACTCCGTTACGAGCAGCGCAGCCGATATGAGTGCTATGAATCCGGCCGTAACAGTCAGTAGTAGCGATCCAAGCAGCAATACCGATGCAGCCCTAGAGCCACCCGAAAAGAAAAAGAAAGGCACGAATGAAAAGAAGCGAGAGGAACGCAATGCCCGCGAGAAGGAACGATCGTTTCGTATTTCGAAACAGATCGATCAAGTGCGAGAGCTGCTTTCGAGCGGCGGGGTCATTGTACCCAAAGGTACCAAGAGCTCTGTATTGACCGAAGCGGCCAACTACATTCGTATGCTGCAACAACACCAATACCGCTCCGAAATGTACGTTTTTACCGCTGTGCCTGTTGTGCCATGCTCTCTATGCTTCGTATTATAATAGATGCTCGCTAATTCATCTTCTTACCAAACCAACCGGCTTGATTGTTTCTTGCCACAGTGACCGACACCAACTGGTGCAACAAATCCAAATGATTGGCAGTGGGGCTCACGGTCCACAAGCAGCGCAGGCCATTCGACATGTAGCGGCCAAGAATGGAGTATGGTCCTTGGGAAATTTTGGCGGTGTACCTCCCAAGTCTGCCATGGGATATTACAATCCTGAAAGCAAGGAAGAAGCTGCCATGGAGCACCAACACACTGATCCCATTCAGCAGACCAAGATTGAAGAACACGAATATCGTTCTGTCTTTACCAACTGCGCCGTTGGTATGGCCATTGCCTCAATGGGAGGAGCCTTTATTGACTGCAACAATTTGTTTTGCCAACTCTCCAACTACACCAAGCAAGAAGTCTGCGCTCTGACCATTTTCAATATGACAGCACGTCAAGACTTACAGCACGCTTTTGACCTGATTAGTCAAATGATTTCACCTCCCATGGAATCGGGCGACCCGCAACCCATTGTCTTGCGTGGTGCCATGAACAATCGCGATGATTTGGGTCTGGGTGTGGCGATTGTTAAGGGAGACGACGGTATTGCCAAGTTCTTTTGCGTAACCTTGATCAAGAACCCTGCGTCTCCCTTTGACGATGCCAAACCCATTCCTGCGACCATTGAACTTATTCAAGGCACACTACCCATCGCGAGACAAGTGGTGTCCAATTCTGGTTCCGGGGAGGGTGCTTTGGATTCTACTCCCGCCTTTACCTCTGGTTAGGTTTCACATCAACACTCAGAGAGAAGGCACTGTACATGCATTCATCTTGCACGCGGGTTCTCTAAATGTTCATTCTCTTTGCTGCATTCTTTGGACACGCTTCCTCTTCAATAGTGTTCACAACCGATTAACTTTGTAATTATACTCCTACAAGATAAGGAAGGCTGAATCTGTATATTGCCTGCCTCCTGCCTTGATCAACCAATAAGTGCCAATCATCCTGCGCACTCGCTGAATCTGAGACGCAAAGCAACAAGCTTGTTCACTCCGTCCTCCACCTGAGGCCCGTAACTAAGCAAACCAGTCGTCTATTCCGTCTTCCGCGTTACTAGTACAGTACAAAAAGGGCATCATGTTGCTGCCTCGTTAAAATTCATAAACTTTCGTAGATGCATGCGAAACTAGTAGCTACAGTAGTAGATTGACCCTACCACTAGTAGTAGCTAGAGTATGTCTACTTATTCTAGCTACTACTACTACTAGCTAGTAGTAAAGACGAACATTAGACTACTCCTCCCACTTGTTTACTACTCTACTACAGTAGCTAGTAGTGTCTGCTGCTGGTTGATTGGAATAAAAAAACAATAAAAAACAGAGAGTAGACTACTACGGTACTACTGTACTACTAGCTAACAGGTACTAGTAGTCTAGCTAGTAGTAGTCTTTTCCATAATAACATTGCAAAGCCCACGTGTCGACGTCCCTTTCGTGTCTGTTGTTCAGTCTATTTCTTCCTGGTACACGGGCAAAGCGTGCGAGATCTATCAAAGCTTCAGCTCCAGAAAAAAATTCAGCCGTTGGTACATATTAAAGGATACTAATTTAACGCTCTGTAACCGGCGTCTCTGAGTTGTATCCGACCAGCGGCAGTCGCTACTAGGCATGCTTCAAAACCATACAAGAAGGATATCAAGCTCGTCTTCACACTTTTGAGAACGCATCTATCAAACAAACAAACTTGAGACTTTTCCGAAAATAAAGAGAGATAAAGCAAGACACCAAGCGACGTTTCGAAATGGCCAACCAAAGTTCTACCTACGTGGTTCAAGTGCCCGTGAGGTTTCTGGTGGCAACACTGGTAGGATCTGTGTTTCTGGCCTTTGGAGTTGGTCAGGCAGCGCGTCATTTTGTGACATACGGAGTGGAGGAAATATTTTATGCAGAAGGAAGAGGCGAAGGTGTTCTTCCTCATCCAATCATGGCTAAAGGCAAGAAGGTCCCAAAAACACTCTACACTTCCAAGCACTTTGACACTGGCAAGAGTGTCTCAACCGATTCACTCCTCGCTAGAGAGCGACAGGAGCTAGAATCAGAAAATAAAAAGTGGGTGAAATGCTTAGATAATGACGGCGAGGATACTGCAGAATGCCACCACGAGGCAAAACCAGCAGATTCCTCTTCCTCGGAAGATGAAGGGGAAGAAGAACAACACATGCCAGCTGGACAGCACTTACTTGCGGATATTGAAAATGTGGATGGTGCCTTTTTGAACTCCAAGCAGCGTCTCGCGCAGGCCATGATGGATCTGATAGATCTCAGTGGTCTCACCTTGCTTTCGTATCATTGTCATGAAATGGATCCCATGGGTGTGAGTTGTGCAGGTGTCTTGTTAGAGAGCCATGTTTCCTTCCACACTTGGCCCGTTGAGGGGGTTATTACCTTGGATTTGTTTACCTGTGGTGACGCATCGTTGATTCCCTACATTCCCGTCGTAGAGAAACTTTTTAAAATTCCCAGAGTACCCTCGTATGAAGGAGAAGTTGTGGAACCACCTCATATGCTGTGGTCTTACAAGCGACGAGGATTCCGGGATGAAAAGGATTATGATGCTTCTTCTGGTGATATCTATAATTCATTCTTAGGCATCATGGAATTTGAAAACAAGGTTCTGGTACGATTAGTGTGACTTTTATGCTCAAGTGATAGTGCCAGCGACAATGGCGTGCCTTTCTCACTTTTTCATTACGTAAAAATTTATTTTTCTCAACTGCAGGTCGCCTCAGTCAAAACGGACCTTCAAGAAGTGGAAATTTTTGATTTAATTCACCCTCGTTTCCGAACTGTCGAACAATACGAAAAATCTCTTTCCAATGATGGATCTTACGAATCCCAGCATCCAGAGCTCTTTTTACCCGACAGAATTGTGTACTTGGACGGTGTGATGCAATCTAGACGTTACGGTGAAGCCTCTTACCACGAATCATTGGTTCATCCAGCCATGTTTGCCAATCCCAATCCTCAATATGTTGCCATCATTGGAGGCGGAGAAGGCGCCACCCTACGTGAAGTTTTGAAGCACAAAACCTTGAAACAGGTCATTATGATAGAGATTGACAAGGGTATGGTCGACATGTCACGAAAATATTTGCCCGAATGGAGTTATTGCGGAAACATTGAAGGAAGCACCGAGTCTTGCTTTGATGATCCTCGCGTCAAAGTTTACTACCAAGACGCTATTGCCTGGTTCATTGACAACTATTCTCCTGGGAAGGAAAGAAAGGAACCCAATCTGGACGTTATTATCATGGATGCGCTGTAAGTTTGGTTGTATTACGATAAGATATTGCTTGTATTACGATTTATATTGCACTGTTGTAGCTAAACATGGTCTTGTCTAATTTTCACCTGCACAGTGACCCTGGTGATAACGTTGCCTTTTCGGACTTTTTATTTGACAATCAAGCATTCGCCGACGCCATGTACGGCTCTATGAACGAAGAGGGAGTTTTTACTGCTCAGACTGGACAAGCGAGTACCTTGGATGACGCAAACCAAATGAACAGTCGAGATAAATTTACTGTTATTTTCCAGGAACACCTGAAAGAGGCTGGATATGAAACCATTGTATCGTACGAAGATGCCCACGGTAATTTCAATGGTGTGTGGAGTTTCTTTTGTGCCTTTGCCAGCCTCAGCAGTAAACTTCGTTGGTACGCGAATGAGGCAGAAGTCAATCTCGCCATCAAGAAGCGAATGATCAAGACTACACAAGGAGAATCTCCTCTGGTCTACTTTGATGGTGCCACGATGCAAATCTACCAATTTCCATCACGGTCGGAGGAAGTCGTCTTTTGCCGGACATTTCCTGACGCCTTTGGCTGTAATATTGTACACCGCATCGACCCAACAAAACTGGATATTACCGCAGCAAATTTGGAAATAAAACCAAGCGGTGCTGTAGATGTTGAACTTGGTGTCTTTACCAAGGTTGATATCCCAAAGAACAGTTACGTTTCCATGAAGGATCAAACAAATGATATTTACTTCCCACCAAGCACCTACGAGCTCATTCAAAACTTCACAAAGCACCCAGCTGGATCTGATTATGCTTTCTTGGATGAGTTCCTTTCCAGCTACGGATTTGGGCACCATTACTTTGTAAGTTTCTCCTCTCTTAGGCTTTTTTCTCTTTAAATATTATTATTTCGAGCGAACGCGCTCATAATATTGCATCCCTATGCATGCTTTATTGTTCTCACAGGGAGGCCCCGATCGCTCAGTTGACTTGGGAGCTTTCGCCTTTATGAACCATGGGTGCAGATCACGGTATAATCTTGGACCAGACACTGATATTAATGAGATGACCGCTGACGAAAACCAATTCCCCGGCAACACGCATACGAGTTGGGAAGATGTTAAGCAAAATCCTTTCATTCGTCGCAACGCTCGTCTGTTGATGCACTCGATGTGCTATGCAAATCGCGACATTCCTGCAGGATCCGAAATTATGGACAACTATTTGAATTATGTAGATACTCAAGAAGAGTGGAGGCGAGCTGTTCAAGAACTGAGAGCACAGTGCGATTCATCGGATACGCAAGAGGCAACTACGGCGGCGACGGCGGAAGCATAGATTGCCCGTAGAAAATGGCACAGAAATCATATACGAATGCTTTTAGACTATGATAAAACGATTTTTCTCGCCTCTTCGTCTGCGTAATAATTACCTGGTTGCGCACCTATCGCAGTGCAACAAGTCTAGAGTAGCTTGTAGAGTATTAATTATTTAAGCAAAGTGAGTACAGTACTAGCGATGATTGACTGAGCAACAGTGCGTCTTTCTCAGTCTGTCTGTCGTTTCTGTGACGAGATGCGGTATGCTTGCCTCTTCTGTTCAGCTATGGATACAGCGATAATCGGAAGTCCACACTTCAAACAAATCATCCTCACCATGAGCGCTAGAGCTGCAGCATTCGTCTTATCCCGCAGATTGACTGCTCCTGCGGCAAGGACAGGCAGATCCTTGGGCTTCCTGCAGCTTCGAACGTTGGGTAAGAAAGATCGAAGTTTCTACTAGTGCTTGATATTAAACGTGTGAAAAAGTTCCATTGGAATACGAAAATTGAAAGTGCTATGTGCTAATATCCAATCAATTTTTTTCTTGGGAATCTTGTTGCCGTATCTCTCCCCCTCCCTCGTTCTAGCATCTGAAGCAAGTGCCACGGAAGGACTTCCTGATAGTATCAAGCGTGTTGGAGTAGTTGAGGCCTTTCCCAATGAGTACCCAGGACAAGTGTACGCCTTTAACTGGTGTCTCAACAAGGACGGTGTGACGCCACTTCGTCGATCGGCATTTCGCATTTCCAAGGCATTGGATTTGAAGGTGGCAGGCCTGACGGTGCCCACTACGATGCCTCTTAAGGTAAGGAGAATTAGATTTATTTAGCGTAATGCATTGATATTTTTGAGCAGTTCGGATCTCACACAGAGTATACGGACACAACCCGGCACTATCACACCCTCGAATAATTATGGCAGGTCAAGGCTGCAGGTGCTGCCAAGATGCCCGAGGCTGGATCGGACGAATTGGGATTTGAAACATTCGATGATGTCTCGGAGCGAACACGAGATTTACTTTCCCTCTCTGATAGTCTCTACTGCCCCGAGGGACACGTTCCCGGCACGAGGACCAGCGTTCGCATTATTACCAACTCGGCAACATTGGCTCCCAATCTCTTGGCCTACCTCGAGCGAGCCCCGCGCCAGGACCCTCCTCAAAGTCTTCCGGTGACTGTGTACGTATTGGAAGGAGCCGATTATGAATTTGGGGGGTTTGCGATTGAGGAAATTGAAGTGCCTTTGATTAATGAAGATGATGGCCAGAACTGGCACGATGGCACTGGATACCAATTCGTTCAGCACGAAGCCAAGTCTGTGGCCGCTGTTGTCGTCGCTGGAAAGAAACCCGATATTTCTGTCGTTGTTTCTGGAATCGAGCAAAGTCAGAAAGCTCTAGCGGAAGATGAAGCGGCTCGGGCGGCGGAAAAAGCCGAGAGTTAAAGTTGAACTTGATTTGTCGCTTCTTTGTGTTGGCACTCGGCGTTCCAAGTCAGGCGATTGTTTACCTATACATCTTTTAGTTGCTCTTCTATAAAAATCACGCAGAATTGTGCATCGTCGTCATTCAGTGTTTAATGCGAAAAGTCCAAGCGAGAAGTGCAGTAGGTAGTCTCGGTTGTCTCTTCAGAAGATCGTCTTTCGATTTGGTATTGGGCTGTATGTTTAGTTTTAACGACCTTCACGAGCTACTTGCACATTATAAAAGAACGTTTTCAAAATAACGCGAGCAACTAAAGTTAGAGGGCACAGGGCGATGGAGGTCAAGCAGTTGCTAGGAGTAGTAGAAACTACTACTTCTTATTACTACTACTAGCTAGTAGTCTAGCTAGTCTACTAGTACTTCTTAAAAGTACAATCTTGTTAACCCCAACCTCAAGTATGAACAAAAACATCCTTTGCCTTCTTCCTGTTCAGACTCCGCCCTCCCTCATCTTTTTCCATCATTCGTTCTTCATTTTGACTTGGCCATGACCACAGACCCATTGTCCATTGCTATTATCGGCAGCAGTGGTGGAGGGGCAGCTACCTTAGGCCACACAGACCCGCAAACTTTATTGAAGACCATCGACCAAGAGATTTGCAAAATCGAGGGAAAGAGAAAATGTCACGGCATTGCTTGTGCTCTGTTTGTTTCACTCGACGGGGGGCAGGGATTCGATCACGCCAATGAAACGAGAGACAACGCGTCCCTGTACTATATTCCTGCAACAGATACCAGAGCCTGTGATCCTTTCAATTCTGTGTGCCGAATTGTCCAAGCCGGGTCCCTGAAAGCTGTGAATGCACAAGCCAAGCGGCTGAATAAGGATCTCGCAACAGCCATCACAAAAGGAGAAATACATGCTTTAATCTGCATCTCAATGATTGTGGACATATTTTCAGAGACGCTCCAATCAGCAGCTGCAACTGGCATTCCGGTTACAGGGACGGGAGGTACTTCCTTGTCTGCGGCGGCTGCCGAGTATCAAATCAGGCTGGTTGGAAATGCGGGAGGGTCCGTGGCCAATACTTCATTGACCCGAGCAGTTTCTTATGCTCATGCCCTGGCTTTGGCTTTGGATCTTGACTATTGTCCCTGGAGCAAATCCAAACAGTCAGCGAGTGATGGTCCACGTTTTCGCAGTGTATTGAATGCATGTCTGCCAGTGTTTTGGGGGGTCTGCCTTTCGAGACGGACCCTCGATGCAATGTCTATTACGCCACAAATTATGTCTCCTTCTGACGAACACTGTCTCCATCAGACACTTTCCCTCCTAAGTTATATGCTGCAGCACCATGCTATTCCAACGGCTTGTGCAGCCATCGCCGCTACATCCATGTCTACAATGACGACCGAAAAAGATATAAGTTCCCTCATTATGGCCAGTGTCTTAGCATCGACGGTTTGTTGGGACTCTGTGGCGTGTGGTCTAATAGCAGGATATTTGGTTTCGATATGTCAAGAAAAGATTCTCTATTTTTGTATTGTGCAACATATACCCGCCACCATGACAAATTTGGTAGCGACCGGAGGCACAGGAGCAAGCATTGCCATGGCGCTCTCTCTGGTGGCACCGTACTGCCGTAGTTGGACTGCATTTATCCGGAATGTCATTTTGCAGTCCGTCACAACCTCTTTTTTTCCTTCAGGATGTGTAGCGTTTGCTTGGGGGTGCTTCTGCTGTTATTGATCCAAGGTTGGTTGGTATCATTCTATCATTCTGCCCATCATTCTGATTGAGATGGAATGTGGCTCTCCAAGTTTTCTTGGAGCGATTGATGAGTTGGCGCTCGTTCTTGTTTGTGCCGGTGTTTGCTCAGGCATCTTGGCTGCCAATTGTTTGTATACAAAGAATGACAGTGTAAGCGAAACTGATCTTGCGCTTTGCAAGAGAGCCGTGCGGATCAATTTGGTATATGGAGATTTTGTGGAAGCTTGCTACCCTTTCACAAATCGTCATGCGTTTGTCAATATAGGGTGTTACGTTGCAAGTGGTCTCTCGTCGTACGCACTCGTGGTTTACTCCGAACGGGCAGAGGAGCCAAATCAAGTTCCAAAAACGCTGGCATATTTACCGTTCCCGATTTCCATCTTGTTGGCCAGTGATGCATGGCAAGCCATGCTTTTGGCGTCGGCAATTGCATTTGGCATTCCTTTCTTGTGCGTCATCCTGGACCACTGTTTGATAAGAAAATCAAAAAACATGTAAGATGTAAAATGTGTTATGAGAGCAGGATTCCTACAGTCAGAAACAGTTATCCTTTCGTTGCTACACCTGACTACCAGTACTAGTACCTGGTAGTTCGAGTACAAATTCCGCGGACTCGAGCTTCCTAAACCTAAATCAGTACTGTGGTAATTACTGTACTGTAGTATAATCGATCCAATAGTATCCATGCCCCTATTGTAGAAGAATTCGTATTCATAATATTGGTGGTAAAAAAATACTTTGAAATTCTTCCGCTTCAGCAGAACATCAAGTTTTGGAAATAATATCAGGAATGTCACCTTTATTACCTCCACCTTACCAAAAATATAGTAGTAATAAAGGATTGCTAAACAGAAAAACGAGCAGTATGGAAAAGTCAACAGCGGTAACCGCAGATAGTGAGGAAATATCAGGTCTTCTCCTGAAAAAAGAAACCTCAGATGATGCGGTCAACAACAATGATGAAAATGATGCTCCTAGAAACCCAGCGCAACTACCGCAACAGCATATCCCACAACAATCCCAACCGGACAATCAAGATGAGACGCCTCTGTGGGGTTGTTTATCGTTCTTGAAGATTTTTTTCCGCACCAAGGGAGCCATTATCGTTTTGATAATGTCCACTCTTGTTGCTTTTGGAATGGGCAGTGTTATTGGGCTAGTGCCAGACGTGGTGGCGGATAGGTACGCTCGTATTCGTTACCAACATCATGGCCCAAATTGTAATTTTTACGATAGGTTGGAAAAACCTGCTGCTTGTCAGAATGGAGCAGATGATGCCCAAGCTTCTGCAGCTGGAACTGTTCTGGCAATGAATCTGCTGACAGTTGTATGCAATCCTGTCGTAGGCAGCTACAGCGATCGGCACGGACGAAGGGGGGTCATTTTGATCAGTCTGCTACTGAACTCCTTAAATTCCCTCGTCTTTATTGGGTTGCAGGTGCTGCCCTGGTTGACCCCGGAGGTCTATTATTGTACGCTCAGTTTGGTCGGCATCATCGATTTCCTAAGTATGAGCTTCGCCGCCATGTCAGATGGATTGCCAGAAGACCTTCGAGCTGCTGGATACGGGGTCGTTTTGAGTGGCTATCAGAGTGGATTTACATTGGCACCTTCCCTGCCACTGGTCATGAGCCACTTCCATGTGTCCATATTTTCATGCGTGGTATCTGTTTTGGCTTTGCTTATAGGACTAGTACTGTTTCCCGAGACGTTGCCGACGGAGGTGGCCGAGGAAAATCTGTTTGCCATAGAAGACGAAAGTTCCATCCATCGCGATCGGGTGAATAGTGGTGATAGTTATTCAGAACCTGATGACGAAAACGCAATCTTGTCACACCGCCTCCACGACACAACCAACCATCTCGAAAGCAACCAGCACATTCTGTCTAAGATCGCGCGCACGGTGACAAGACCATTGCGTGATATCTCCATTTTGACGCGTGAGCATTTGCCCATATTGGCAGCAGGCTCCTTTTTTAGTGCCATGGTATACTCAAGCGACAAAACATTCGTCATTTACTATATTGAAGATCAACTGAACGTAAGAGATCGTGATCTTTCCCAGATATTTCTCCTTTCTGGATCCCTTGGAGTCATCATTCAAGCCTTTTTGTTGCAACTATTGTTACGCATAGTAGGAGAGAAGCGGCTGCTAATTACTGCTTTTATTTCAGGCACATGCCATAATGCGCTGTATGGATTGGCCAGGACAAAAAGTGTCATTTTGGTGGCCTTGTGTCTATCCCAGTTGACCAAGGTGGATTTTCCTATAATATCATCTCTTGCTTCCAAGAGTGCATCAGCCAATGAACAAGGTCGAGTGCAGGGGGCCCTCTTTGCCTTGAACGCACTGGCGAATGCAGTAGGACCAATGCTGTTGGAAATCGTGTACAACCACACCAAGAACAGTCACGATTACTTTGGACCCGGCACCATGTTTCTGTGTGCATCTTGTCTGTACGCGATTGGAGCTGTATTGGTATCGTTTGTCCGAGTGGAAACAGCAGTTACGACATTGAGCGTGGAGGAAGAGGAAGAAGTGCACCTTCGAAGAGGGCATGCCGCGACAAATTCCATGGCCGCGACAAATTCCATGGAAGAGCATCTTCTGGATTGTTTTTTGTCTGAATGAAAAGGATATTTTGGTCATCTGCCTTAACATCCTATAGAGCGCCACTCATAGAATTTTTTATTTCAAGAGTTCTAGGGCAGTAAGAGAGAGATGCTGGTGGCACACTTCGCCTTTTTCTTGTATCATGGAAGCCAGCGATGCAAGCTGCTCGCATGAAAAAGAAAGAAATACACCCTGGTCCTCGTCTACAATTCCCGTTATTCGCCCCTCCTGCACCAATTGTCGTATGCGAAGAATCACGTCTGATATAGATGCATTGAATCGCTTGGTTAAACTGAGAAGTGAGACAACATTGGTTGATCTATTCTCTGATTCCTGGATCCATTCTTCTACTGTCATCGTCACTGTTCCATCTGGGGAAGCCAAGAATATACTCCATTCATCAAACTTTTTTTGTCTCTCTAGATCACGTTGCTTTTCTCTTTCAATTTTCTCTTGGAAAGCCTTTTCCTCGTCTGACTTCAGTCGTCTCCGCTTCTCTTCCTTGGCTATTTCCATCGCCTGCCTCTGTTCCTCGCGTCTTTCTTCATCCATGACGTGACGAGCTTTTCGTTCGGCTGCCTTGGCCGCAAGGTTTCGCTCCTTGCGGGATAATTGTGATATATTGGTCTGATGATGTTGATCATCTAGTGGTTGCTCTGCCTCAATCAAGTTTAGCTCTTCGCCATCGTGGGGTTCGTTGAGGTGGTCACCAAGAGCAGTATTGGTAGGTGCCGCCCGCCGTTGTCGTTTCATGAGAGCTTTGGCACGTGCTCGCCGTTGGGCTCGATTTAAATTGGCCACGTCCGCTCTCAACAGTGCTTCTTCGTAATCAACGTTTCCTTCATATTCGTCCAATTCATCGGCCGACTTTGTACGAGAGACAATCATGATATAGACCACGACAGTGATGAAACCAAAACCCATCACCGAAACAAACAGGAGAGTCCTATCCGAAAACCCGACACCCACTTTGGCTTCATCGTCGTAGTTTTCAGCGTCAAAAGGGTCTTCTTTCTCTGGCATTGTGTCTGTGTTGTTGTCCGTGGTAGCTTTTTAGTTTAGTTTCGCTTCTTTTAGTGGTTTACTGATGTAAACTATTATTATTATTATTTATGTTGTGCTTGTCGCTTGTTGGTCAAGTAAATAGTAAATAGTATTGTTGTTTTTGGTTTTTGTTGAAGGGAAATATTACCCGCATTAGGATTAAAGGTTAAAATTTACCAATTCAAAAAATTACTCGAAGTCTACTCTCTAGTAGCTACTAGTAGTAGCAACTACTACTTATTAGACTCTAGCTGGTAGACCTCTCTAGTAGCTTTCGCTAGTAGAACCTACTAGGTAGTCTACTACGTCTAGCTAGTACGGGTGTTACTTTCGTTTGGAGCCATATTATGTTCTTCCACGACTGCCTTCTACGTTCCTCCTGATACAATCGCTCCAGCAGAAGATCAGCTAGCGGCCATAGCCAATCGCATTGTGTGTTCCCTAAAAGATAGAGCTGGCCACCCTCTCGACTATCCAGGAAGTCGACTGTGCTGGTCGCTTCGCAAGGCATGGGCAGATGTGATTCTGAAAGTGCCTGTGCCTTCTGCAATACAGAATCAGTGTTTCGAAAAGACTTTAGTACCCAGGCAGCTGCTTTATGGCTTTTTTAGATGTTCTCGATTTTGCTTTCCCTTATTCTACAACAGCATACGCCGAATACGCCAGCACCAAAGCCAACAAGATATCAATCGTGTTGGACACAAGGTAAACCTGAATAATTCCACTTTCCCAAGCTTCCTTGAATAACTTATTGACATTGGTAGTGATCCCAATACCAACAAAAGCAATAGCAAACCACCATTTGTTTAGAGTGGATACAGCTCCAGGTAGCGCCTCAGCCTCAAGAGTACCCTCAGTTGCTTGGACGATCCCGGTCAAGATGGCCGATGTGATGATGAATCCCAATGTGAACTTTGGGAACTTGTCCCACACCATAATAAGTCGGAACTTCGGTTGTTCTACAACATTGCCGTCGGCATCGGTGGTCTTGCGAGTACTCCAGTAACAACTGATTACCGACGCCATGACACCCATACCAGCGTTCAAAACCATTTTGACAATGCCTGCTACTTCTGTTGCTTCGTCGGAAATAATTGCCGCGGAAACAATGACATTGCCAGTTTGATCGACCGATGCACCAATCCAAGCTCCAGCGACGTCGTCCGGCATTCCAACAGCTATAGCGATGTAAGGTTGGGCAAAAGTAAATATGATCGTGAAGCAAGCGACGACGCTAATGGATAGAGCTACCTCTTCGCTGCTCGCCATGACAATCGGTGCTACCGCACTGATAGCAGAGGCTCCGCACCAAGAAGCGCCTACAGCAATCAGCATGGATAGGGAATCCTTGCAACCAAATAACTTTGTGCCAATGACAAAGCCCGCTACAATAGCCAAGGGTGAACCAATCCAGCTGACAATCATAGCTGGGCCTCCCACCTCAATCAAAACGGTCAGCTCGACGGCTAGGAGCACCAAGCTGCACTTGATAAAGTATTCTCCATCTTTGGCAGCTTTCTGTTGAATCCATTCAATTGCCTCAGCTTTACCCAATGCGACAGGAATGTTCCCGGCCATCATGCCCAGCACAATGGCAAAGACAGCGTAGCCTAAACCATTGTCAGAGCACCATTCGTTGCGGCCCATCCAAAAAGACAGGGTAGCAATTATCGCCATGACGACAAAGCCATTCACATATTGTTTCACGTGACCATTCAACTTGCCCATGGCTAAGAGGGATACCAGGTACAATGCTAGAAAGAGGAGGAGTAATAGGGGAATGCCTACGATATTGTAGACATCCCATGCGTCGAGGGGATTGGTCTGCCACTCTTTCGGCTGTGGGATCACGTAGCGAGAACGGTCTTCCGACGAGTCAAGCGGGATGAGGAAGACAGCAGCCACGCCCATTCCAAAGGTAAACAGTCCAATCCACAAGGTCCACCAATCTGCCATGAGATATAACTCGGTAATTCTAGGATGTTGGTACCATTGCTGTTTCTGTTCTGGTTCCTCGTCCAATTGCTCGCCTTTCGTAATTGCAGTTGAAGGCATGTCGGAGGCATTGTCGAACTCTACGGCTGTTTCTTGTTGTTTATCTTTAATCGGAGCTTCGCACCATTCTTTCTTTTCCATCTGCATTTCTTCACCATTCGGTGTTGGAGATTCCGCCAACGTAACCTCCAAGCCGAATTCATCATCCCCCTTGATCTCTCCAGTGATTATAGTTTCAATTTTCATCATGATAATCCCTTTTTTGAAATACGACAGATTTTAAATTCTGTCGGAAGGAAAGTAGTCTGCAAGAAGATTATTCCGACTCGAGTGATCCAACGATGCAAAATATGTTGTACTGGAGCAACTATTTCCATTATTATTTAAGCCTGGCTTTAATAACAACTTCTGTAATCTACTAGACTCTAGTACAGTAGTAGACTCTCGAATGGTGGTCAAAGGTCAAAGAATGCCTGTGCGGAAGAAAAAAATGAGCTAAGTCGAGCCGTGGACTTGGATTGAGTGTGCGTCTACAAATTCAATATCAAAAACTACTACCAGTACTAAAATACTAGCTAGTAGTAGTACTACGTAGAGTACTCCTGGCTGTAATAGTACTCTACAGTTTGGTACTAGCTAGTAGCAGTACTACTACTAAAAAAAAAAAAATTGAACGTCTAATTTACGGGGATCACAACTATGGCGCCCGCAGGGCGCCAAGGCCACCCGAAGGCAACCATTGGCACCCCGAAGGGTGACATAGTTGATCACAACCGGAC
>Ga0100402_1003678_pt1 | contig 16584 bp, 22 predicted proteins | sample CryGeyme20150102_FD_80419 | JGI IMG/M metagenome (GOLD analysis project Ga0100402, IMG submission 80419) | Groundwater microbial communities from Crystal Geyser aquifers in Utah, USA - Crystal Geyser metaG 2015-0102 | ecosystem: Environmental > Aquatic > Deep subsurface > Groundwater | place...
GATTTGGTCAGAGAGGTGGTTAGTGAAGTAGCCCACCATCAAAATGTTGTCCGCCACGAAGCGCTAGAGGGCATTTAGTTACTAGTTCAAGTCAAAAATGGGATACTTCTGAATATCTGTTAATTTTTATCTTATTTATTGCATGAGGAAGATTAGCTCGTCCCTGAAAAAAATACTCTTGGCTTTAATTTACTAGGTTTTTGTGCGCATCGATTTCAGGACAAGTTTGAACATCTTCCCCTCCTTCTACAATCTCAGCACTCGAGACTTAGGCTTGTATTGATTAGGCTTTTTTATGGTTGCACGACTGAAGGTTTGCAGATGCAGGCTAGGATCATTGAGCACAGTGTGACAGAAAAGTATCTAGTTCATGGTTCTCCTATAGTGGTTGTTGAGCTACAGAAAGTACTCGAGATCGAGGAAGGTTACTCCGATCATTTTAGTGATGTCCCCCAACACCTTCTTTGACATTTGGGGAGCCTACTCGAGATCGATGTTATCAATGTAAAAATTATATCGAGCATTGGCGAGGAAACAGTTTCTATTTTAAGAGGCTCTCAGCACTATTCTGCTGTATTTTTATGGATTCTCAAAGGAGAAACAGACATAGAACTTGTTAAGTTCGACTATATAGTCAGGCTTCATGCTGAAATAGCCCTTAAGAATGATCTGATGGTCAACCTTCTAAAGAGAAAGGACTGTAAACTCCTGAAAGGTCATACTGTCCTCCTCAAGAGCTCTCGCCTTAATTAGTCTTTTTTACATTCTACCAGCAGTGCATTCCTACAGACAGGTCCACAATTGGAAGTTATAGTACTTGAGATCAAGCAAACCCTTTCCTCGTTTCCAATCTACCTCTTAAAGCGCTGAATTGAGGTCGAAATCAATGTAGTTTTTGACCTGACGGGTAATGGCTACTTTGAGAGGCAGGTGCTGGCTGGGAAAGACTCGAGGGTAGATGGCTTGGTCGTCGATGACAGGAAGGACATGTTTAGTGGACGTGTAATCGGGCAGTTTGCTGATATCCTTTGAGTACCTGATTATTTTTTGGGATTTTGTATTGTTCAGCATTCCCCTTATTATTATAACCCCTCACTCCCAGGTTCTGGTCTGAATATTTATTTGAATCCCTTCTTGCAAGAGTAAGCAATGTGGGCAGTAGTACATTTGGTGGATAATTTACATAATCAAATAACAAAATCAAATGTCCCTCTTCAAACTCAAATCTCTTGCCACAAAAGTATTCGTAGAAGAATAATTCGACGAAAAACACATAGCTGTCGGTGTCATTGGTGATAAGCCTGCCATTGGATTAGGCAACTTCCAAGGTCTGCTTCGGGTGTTCCTGGTCAATCGCAGCAAAGAAGTGGAAATGCAGAGCATTTACCAAAACAACTACTAGTCAGGAATCGTCAGCCTCGAGTTTGTCTCGCACCCTGACGAGTCGATCAGAGGCAGTGCTCTCGGAGTACTTTTCTTCAGAAAGTTTGCATTCGTATCTTTCACTGTAGGTCCATCTGGTGGCTACTAGGCAAAGACGCTCTTTATTGAGACATAGCCAGCATTCGGAATATGTGTGAGTCCCCTCTCTGTTATGACCCTGAACTCCACCATTCAGAATCTGAACCCTCGCTAGATAAACAAGATCAAGGTGGCAGATCCCATCTACCCATTTGCCAACCAACTAAACAAGCTGTACTTTATGGACGGGGAGGAGTTGGTGTAGATGGAGGGTGGGACTGAGCAATGGAGGATCATTGTGGGCAGAGTGAGGCAGCTCTTCGTTATGGGGGACACTGTCATTGCAATAGGCTAACGAGGGCTATGGGAAATTGAGCATGCCAAGATAGTCAAGACTAAGATCCTTTAAGAGGAGGTATCATGCGGTGCTATCGCTTTTTGTTCAGTCAACAGCTACAACATCCTTGTTGCCAATTTCAGCGGACAGCTGTTTGTCTACTCCTCAAACTACGAACTTCTATGGGCCATCAAACTCGACTACATTCCTGTTCGGTTATTCGTTTGTCAGCATCATTAAATCAAGGGAATGATAGTACTCCTATCAGACTAGGGTTGTCTAGAGTTAGCTTATTCAGGTGTGGAGGTGCCTGAAAGCATCGTGGAACCTGTTTCTGAGAAAATAGACTACGAGGTGGTCTAAAGTGAGACCAGATAGTATTTGAAGAAATTGAACTCCAAGTAAGAAGATAAGGAAGCCAAAAAAAGTTAGGAGAGGGTGGTAGCATAAGGAGGCTATCGGTTGTACTTTGGCTAGCTCGAAAAATCAATATAGAACAACGAATAAAAATCAAGATTGTACCAGAGCGACAATCGACTCGTTCGGTGCCAGCTCATCTGCTAGATCACCAGTTATGAAACACTAAGGAATTTCAAACTACAGTTAAACCTACCTCAGAACATTTACTGCAAGGAACACAGCAAGTAGGCTCGAGCAGTCAAAAAAGGATAAAGAATAATATTTCATCTGTACGCCAGCAACGAAAGATTTCCTTACGAGAGGGAGCTGACCTTGATGGTCAGGTACGAGAACAACGAAACGAGTAAACATGTTGATAGCTAGGAGGGGCTCCTTTCGTTAAGAGCTAAACTGTGACCCTCCCGGTGAGTCTACAGTGCGAGATTTCTGGTTACGAGACCAAGGACACTTTTCCCAACAAAATCATCATTAAGAGCAACGGAGAGTTGCCATCAGTACATCTCTTGCTATTCAGTTCAACCAGCTATTTCCTGAGCTACTTGGCAGAGGCAGCGAGTAGCAGCGCAAATCCATCAAATTCACTCTGGCGAATGGAGTAGACTGTGTGATCGCTTACAACAAGAGTTTCAACAAGGCCAAGGTCTAAAGTGAGTACTATTCAGGTTTATGTTTTATTGTGAGTGAATTTTCGCACAGGATCAGGCAGCTCAACAGCAAAGGACAAACCAAGTTGGAGCTATCGGTGTAAATACCTCTTTAGGAATTTTTTGGCATAATGAAACAACATTTTGAGCATAGGGCTCTTCTCAAGAAAAGCTACAAGGAACTCGAAGTGAAAGCCGAAGAGTTCAGGAACACTGAGAAGAAGTTACTGGTCAAGATGAAGGAGAAGATGAGCAGTTTGGGCAGCATTGACAAATTACTGGAGTATACCTACGACAAACTGATGTAATCTGCTTCCAAATACGAGCAGACAACTCTCAAGATGGAGATCATCAATCATAACTTGTGTGTGGCTGTGAAGTTCATCATAGAATTGCTGTTCATCAGAGCAAACCCGAGTCCGAAAGCTAAGAATATCGCTGTTGGCATTTTGGGGTATTAAAAGGAAAGTATGGAGGCGGGCTGGGAGAACAAGGTGCTGATGACCTCTTCCCATTTTCTGAACAAGAAGTATAACAAAGGGGACGAGATCTCTTTTTAGCAGTTGCAAAAAATACCCCTCTATGTCATATCCAAAATAAATAATGGCGACTGGAACTGATGTGATTATTCAGATGCTACTGAAGGTATGAATTGATACAATATGGAGGATTGATAAAATATTGAGGTCTATCAGGGTACTGCAGTACCGGTTGGGGTGGTCGTTGTTGTTGTTCTGGTCAAGGGATGGCCCGTAGTTGTTGGGGAAGCGGTCACTGTAGTCACTATCACAGGAGCAGTAGAGCCAGCTGTTGGATGTCCGGCGTAGGCCGTGAAGAAGGCTCCGCTCATGATGACATATTCCAAAAATTGTATGGCGATGATAACGAAGTATATTATGCCCTTGCTTATGCCACTGCAGCGACTGGCCAAGTTTCTTGCCATGAAAACAGATCTGATCACAGCGGCCAAGAGGAGTAGGACAGTGTGGCTAGTCTGATTGGGATATATGCACAGCAGACTAGGAATAATGTACAGTATCGTCGAGTAGCCCACCAGGTGTGCACTCTGAATAGTGAATCAAATACCTCTGTGGTGCTGAGAGCTCCATCCAGACAGCCCATGATTGCAGGATAGAGGTAAATCTAGACTAGTCGGAATACCAAGTTTAGAGATATAGCTGAGGCGACGTAGGTGGTCTGAAATATGAAAGGAGCATTGTGGTTCGGCAAGCTGAAATAGTCGTTAAGGTTAGAGGCGATAGCCAGCACGATCGAGTAGGTCACTATCAGCCATACCGGACCGTACAGATCAGGCTTGAGAGGTGGAGTATCGGGCTCTTCCTCATCCACCTGCACCATCTCCAGGTAGTCGTTCCTCCAGAAGCTAAATACACGGATGAGCTTATCCTTGAACATTTTGGTGGTCACTCCAAATACATCGCTGTATTATCTGCATCAGTTAGAGAGTACTCTGGATAGAAGCAGCAGCAGGCGAGGGAGAGGAAGCTGGGAGGATGGTAGACGTTATCAGGCGGATCCCAGGGCTCGTCCTTGTAGACTGGTTTATAGACAGCCTAGAAGCATATCTTTTGGGAGAGGTATCGAGCAAGTCCTTTCTTTTGTTCTATTTCCTTCAAATTTTCGAGCTAGGCATCGGTGTCGCAGTCGGTGAACATGATGCGGGCATAGATGTCTTTGTCCTCCTGGGTCTCCATCTCAATACAATATATATAATTGTAACTAAAATAAATCAATAAGAACGTTGGCAACTCAGTAGATTACCACCTCACTGCTTGCCGTAAACTGACTCGTACAGTTGGGCCTTACTCTTCTTCTTGAATCTGCCCTTCCACTCTACGCCCCTCGGCTCAACCGAACATAGTTACGACTTCTTATTGAACAATTGATTAACGTCCTTGGACAGTTGCTGTCTGAGCAGTTGACTGCTGCTCTTGCTCTTGGCCTATCTGCTCAAGAAAGAACGGGCTTTGCTGTTTTTGTTGGGCTCAGGAGCTACAAAAGGAGGTTTGCTGTATTAGGAGGTTGAGATGATTTTCAGTTTAGGAGAAATGCTTCTCATTCTTATTTTATTTTTTCTGAACTTCGACTTGGTTTTATCTTTGTTGGCGCCGGTGTTGAGGGATTGCCAGGTCAGTCCGGTGCTATGACTGGTTGTTCCTTTGCTACAATCCACACTTTCAGATTTACCAAATCCACAATAAAACTCCTTGACTTAATCTCTTTATTCTACATATTTTTCTACCCGATTCAGAAACATGCCGATAAGGTTCAGGTTGGGGTTGAAGAGGGATGAATTGTCTTACAGTTAGTCTTCTCTACATAATTTGACATTGAGCACACCTAACTCCTCGTTGAAGTAGATGATCCAGCAGAAATAGTGCTCTTTGACGTTTTTTAGGTACTATAGCAAAAATTAAAGCTGGCTTATCTGGTCTTCTCCTCTGCGAACCTTGTTGCTGTTGCCTAAGATCGTGCTGGGTAAAGAGTTTAGAGAAACCTGAGTAAACACAATTATACGGGGCCATTGGCGTGCGGAAGGTTTAATAGCCTGGCTAGACTGTGCTGACATTCACCCTCCTTGTGGCACAATTTTATTAGCTTCCATAACAGCCTTGTCTGCTTCTTTGGATGATCAGCCTTCAGGTACTGCTGATACACACTCTCCAGCTACAGCTAAGGACTGTTCGGAATAGTTTTGTTTGCTATCTTTTTGGGAGGTCGGACATTGGAGGCCGTTGGGTGAAGATGGCTTTGTTTACAGGGATGGAGCATGGGGGAATGCCGATGTTCTGTAATTTCTAAAAAGATAAATTTAAAACAGAAGATTATCATTCTTTAAAACTATCGATGAATCTTTTCCGGCCGACGCTGATGGCAAAAGCCACCAATGGAGACATTCCCTCCCCTACCTTCACTAAAAAACTCTCCCTCTCTTGCTCCTTCTACATCAGCCCCAACAGGTAGACAAAGGAGTCACAAGAGTTTTAGAGACGGCAGTTGTAGGGGGCACTCTTGATACCACTGACTCCCATCCGAGAGATCAGGTATCCATTTTTGAGGGACAGTTTCATTTCAAAGCTAAAATAGGGATAAATGTACGGGCCGGGCTCTTTGGAGTATTTTTGCGAGAGATGGGCTGTGGTGTTGCAGTAGCAGAATTGCCCGATGTAGCCATCAGCAACCTCAATCAAGGCGAGACAGTCATCGTATTTATGCTCATAGGTGTTGTACCGCCTGAGGTTGAAAAAGACACCGTTGCATATACTTTTCTTCCACATTGTGGCAAGGAGCTCCCCATTTGCTAGCCTGATCTTGAGACAGTAGTCAGTCTCGAAGCTTATCTTCTTTCCTGCTGTCGTCTCCGTGAACTATTAGTACTTCTAAACGGAGCAGGAGAGAAGGATCTCCTTTGTTGTCAGATTGAAGAGAATGTAGTGGCTGGGCTTTACCTCAGCAAAGCCAAGGTAGGAGTATGTGAGGGGCTAGTAGCAGCTTAGAAGGTAGGTTGAGATATCGAATATTTAGAAATTTTTGCCAATGGTGAGGCAGGTTTGACCCGGTGGCCCTTCTTACTTTTAGTTGACCTCGTAAAATTGCACCTATTCTTTCTGCTGAAGTGTTCCATACTCTGTTTGCACTTTCTAGACCGGAAGGTGAACTTATTCTGTAGTTTAGTCTATTTGATCCCATAAATCTCCCAAATCCTCGGCTTCTTCTTGCTTCTTATAACCCACCTACCCCTTCTCATTGTTCTCCTATTTTCCAAACACTTCTTCCAGCTCCTCCACAGTCAGCCCTTCTGGTTAGTTGCCAATGTTCATGATCTATATCTTTACGGGGTTCTGTCCAGCCTATACCTGCTCGATTGAGTTCCAGACATCTTCGAGGTTCATTATTTATTACTGGGGCTCAGCAGATGGCTTCTGAGGGGAGTTTTGCAATTTGGGCCTTGTTTTTGCTTTGAGGGTGTTGGTGTATTGCTAGTTTTAGATAGTAGCCAGGGGCCCTTCCCACATGAGATTTTGTCCTATTTTGGCAGAGTCGAATGTCGTAAATCGATTGTTCATCTGTCTACTTTCGAATTAATAATAGAAAATAGAGCTATTGTCAAAGTAATCAGATAACTCTCCCCTATTCACACCTCCCTTCCCTTCCTGTCCTCTCACAGGCATTTGGTGAGGTCTACGCTGAAGAATGATCGTTGACTGAATATAAAATTATATTGTGCTAAACATATCTACATGTCCAAAGGATAACAGGCTGATTATCTTTCGTACGGACAGGGAATCCTCATCAGTGGGTTCACCACGGGAGAGGAGGATCAGGGATACCTCACCGCTAAGGGATTTGCAGACACCATGGCCATCTACGAGACCTACAAGGATAAGCTCTACTTCAAAAACTATCGAAATGCCCTCTTCGAAATAGTCCCAGCTGCCAACTTCTAACTCAACGACTAACTGCGAAGGCTCAGATAAATATACAATGAGGACAATGCCAACATGCAAATATTAGCGGCAAGGTCCCTCTCAGAAGCGGAACAGTTCGACCTCTAAAAAAAAGCGTACACTTGGTGACTATGCAGTAAAAAAGGAAAGCAAGTCTGTTTCGGAGATCTTGTCATCTTCAAGCATGCTGACTCTGATCGATATCTCTCGGGCACCATTGAGCCTTCTGGGGGAACCAACGGAGCCTTTCTGGTGGAGGTCACCACATAGTTGAAGGAAATTCTCATATTCCGAATGCTCCCTTTCAGGTCCTATGAAAAAATAGGAATGAACATTCCTTTCTAGAGCCCAGTCCAGCTGCAAAATGTATATAACAATGGATTTCTCACATACGAAAAAATAGGCATCACTCCTGTCGACAAAAGTAAAGAATACTCGATTCAGAGTTCGACCTAGACAAGAAGCCCATCATGGCTGACGACAGCTACGTGATTCCCGTCAAAACTAAAAGTTCATAATCCGAGCTCTATGAGTGTGTGACCCATTTTATGGACCTTTCAAAAGAGCCCGAAAACTAGAATTCAATGCCATCTCCCATGCCCTGGAGGTTCTAGCTCCACATCAAAGACATATAGGACACTGAGTCGCTAATCCAGCACGACATCATATACTTTCAGCACACCGAAAAGTAAAACAAGATCTATTCAGTAACGGCATTCTTTCTACAAGAGGCAAGGAGATCATCCTCAAAGAGATGAAGGAATAAGGCGGGTAAGAGCTTCCCTTCTACGAATGCTTGTGGTAGGTAGAAAAGCATGAGTTTGGATAAGACGCCTACATTCTGAGGCACCTGATGTCGGGAATGACCCTTGGAATAAAAAAAGATGCTGATGGCAATCCCATTAAGGCCGAGTTGTTCGACATCAGTTAGGGAACAGCAGAGGGCAATTTAGGTTTTGTTGACCTGAGGTTGGCCAAAAAGGAGATAGCTGATATTGACAGTGGGTCCTATGTCAACATCTGCTGTGATGACTGGTGCCTGGATAAGGTCAAATCTTAGGAGGTGAATGAGGGGGAGGAGGAGGATGAAAAAAGCTAAGATTTCATTTCGATACCCAAGCTCAACAAGCTGGCCGTCAATGAGTTGTAATACGAGGTCAAGAAGGTCAAATTCACAATTTAAATATCCAAAAATTGTTTCATGATTAAGGAAATTGAGGACCAGCTCAAGAAGCAGTGTCTGTTTGCTCTTTCCTTCCACGCCAAGATTATTGACCTCAGAGAGGACCTCAAATGGGGCTGGGAGGACTCTCAGCAGAACATTAAATACCGGCGACTGATGCAGGTCACTGAAAAGATCAAATAAATTAAGGATTTTCTTAAAAACTGCTCCAAAGAATAATCAGATTTGGAATACATCAAGCCCATCTACAAACGTCAGATGATTTGCAAGGATCTGGGCATCAGTTAGCTCCTCTTTGAGTTGCTGTTCTACATGAAGAAGAATTTTGAAAATAAGTATATCAAAGTGCCCGAGGGTTAGAGTCCACCTGGGTACATCTTCCACAACGATCCCAACTCCTGGGGTAAATTCTGGTAGCTGTACAATGTAATTTATGAGGTTATCTATGAGCTGGTGAGGGACAATTTACTCTTCAAGATATATGTTTCGAAGTGGATCAATTTCGTTATTCAGGACGTCTTGACAGAGAATGAGCCCAAGCACCTGCAGCTACTGAAGGAGTTGTTCAGAAGCAACTAGTTTTTAGTGAAATATTTTGTTGACAGCACCCTTATTGGCAAGCTGACCTCGAGAATGTTGAACCAGAAGGAACAACACAAGTTTGTGGAGATCAAGTACCTTTAAATATTCAGACTGTTCTGTATTGTGGGTGACAACATCAACACTGGAAATCAGATCATTTTGCTGTAAAAGTTCATCAAGGGGCTCAAGAAGACCCCCATCACAGAAATATATCAGATCACGGTGTCCAAGCAGTCGGTCTAAAACAGCAACAAAAAGGAAATCTTTACTTAAGCCACCATAGACAAGCAGGAAGCCAAAAAGCGACGGTTCAACGACTATAAGAAGATCTGCAAGGAGGAGTACAACACAGCTTGGGCCTATTTCGTCTAGTACCTCAACCTACTGGCTGATATGACCCGGGGTCGCAACAAATTGGTAGAAGATTACATCAAGGGAATGTTTTCGGCAGACATCCTGACCGATCTGATGCTGGATGAGTCTCTGGAGTAGGCTGAGCCTTCGGTGGTCAGACTGCTGCATAATTTGTACATTTAGAGCGATCCTTACTATGCGATTGAGAAGAACAAAAGAATTCTGGACTATGATGCTCTTCAGAATGCCACAATCGATGTGATGAATGCCTAGAAGACCCAACCTTGGAAGGCACAATCCTTGATGAAAATTCTCAACGGCATTCTCGACAAAATAAGAAACCAATATGGACCAATCAATCCCAGTGAAACTCTCAAAAATTAGTGTCTATATCAATACCTGAGCTTTTTATGGCAAACCCTCGATCTCGGCTTCTGGGAGAAGAAGTAGCACATTAAGACCATCCTTGACGAGGTGCTGAGGATTCTTGTACCTCATCCTTCAGTTGCAGCAGATTACGAGAAGGCTAGCATCGAATCAAAGGAAAACTTACTGATGATGAAGTGCAAGCAAGAGTGCATGAACATCATCCAGCTCATACTCGACTATGACCTGGACCTCTCCGTCAGATCTATTTGTCAGTTCTTCCAAAAGTTCTAACTGCCTCCCCGAAAGCGGTCTCTTAAGGTAGACGAGGGAACGAAACTGCTTGAAATGAGGATAGACGATGAGCTGGCAACTAAATTTGTCAAGGAACTTCCCCAAGATGAATCGATGAACTTGGTGGGGCTATCAATCATTCCTCAGATGATTGAGCTATCGAAGTATAACAATCCTCGCCTCACAAGTGGGTCCATCTCCATTATCGAGCGGGTCCTTCTCAAAAGCAAAAAGGCCATTGAGGCTTTCTGTAGGCAGCTTTTTGTTTGTGGGGACTAGAGACTCGAGTTAAAGAGGACGATCGAGGAGCACAAGGACAAGTTCTACATAATGCAGGACCAGACCTTAGTCAAGATAATCAACGAGGCTGACCAGACGGACAACTACGTGGCTGTTTACAAGGAGGACCTCAACCCTGCCAGCGCAGGCATCATGCAAGTCATAAACATGATGAGCTAAATAATCAAAAATGAGGTGGAGGTCAGGTAGGCCAAGCAGTACATGAGTCTGTAGGCCCTCGGCCTGACAAACTTGCTAGGCGAGGAGACTTTGATAAACTTTACTGATGAGAGGAACAGCAGCAACTACATGAAGCAGAGTGTACTTGATGCCGAAAACATTCATCTGAAAGTGCTGGAATTTGTGCTCAATTGCAAGGAGATTCCTCCTGACGGCTCTTTCTCAAAGAAGTTGCTACACTTGAGCTATAAATTTTTGGTGAGTCTGATATGGAACAACCAGCATTTGAAGCCTACTTTAATCGGATACCTGCCCTACATTCAGCACCACCTCAAGAAAAACGTCGGCAGCATCGATTTCCTCAAGGAAATGTATGACAACAACAAAACCCTACTGTTCAATCAGGTCAATGTCAGAAAACTGATAAAGGAGATCTGCAATGCCATTGATAGTTAGCCTCAAACCAGCTACTACAGGTCGAAACTGTTGGATTTCTTCAGATTTTTGATTTACTGCAATGGCAAATCCCTAAAAAACAACCAGGTATGGATCCTGAAGCAGATGCAGGATGACTCCTACAGCAACGTCACTCTCAACATTGACACAGCCATGATAGAAAGGCTGGTCAGAAATTATAAGGCTTCCTACGAAGCATTTGCGAAGAAAAAGGTGTAGATGGAGCCTGATTTGCTCTATCTGATCACCTACTTCCAAATCATGGAAAGTCTGATAGACGACAGGTGTGTAGTCAACATGGGAAAGCTCAAGAAACGGTATCCTTTTGAGAAGTTGTTGGAGTGGTTGAGGAGGGCGGACACTTGCTGGCCTTTAAAGAGGAACATCAGGGCCTTTCTCAACAGACTTTATTACTTTTAGCCTGAGATTGAGGTCTACATGAAGGAGATCGTGGACAAGGAGCTGGACAACATAATAAACGACCTCAACTGGTATATCCTCATTAAGTGCAGAAGCAACATAGCCTAGATCTAAAACTTCAAGTTCTAAAACCCCATCAGATTCACTTATCTCTAATCCTATATCTACCTCAATTTGGAATAAAATCTGTTCACGCTCTACAAATTGGCGACTGATCCCAAGATAAGCGAGTAAATGAAAGGCGTGCTGCACCCCGTCGATGCTGGCTAAAATACCGGCCCTAAGAATTTCATCAGAATATGCGAAAGGCTGGGATGGATCAAAAATTACTTCACTTAAAAGAAAAATACATATACCAACTCTTTCATCAAATTTTTGCTCAATCGCTTCTAAGCAGTCATCACAGAATTCGACGATGAGATCTATCTGCCTGGAATGGAGCTGCTGAGCGGCCAGAAGAGGGCTCCCATGAAATCAGAGAAAGAAAAGGCTCGAAAAGGGCTAATTGCCAAGATTATGAGAGGCGACATTGGCACCTTTTTCGTTCAGGAGGATCCAGCCATCAACAACATCAAGCCATTGGTCTATCAGGTGCCCAACAAGATATCGAATCCCAAGGAGGAGAGAAAGCCTAACCAAAACAAGCTGTATAAGAAACTGCGAGAAATTCTCAAGAGGCAGAAACAGCAGTACAAGAATTAGGACTAGCGAGTAGATGCATCTCTGAGTAGACTGGTCAGGGCCATCAAGCTGTCAAAGGATAGTGAGGAGCTGCTGACAAAGGAGTACAATTCCAAACTGAATCAGGCTTGTCAAGGAGATGCTATCCTCAGCTATATCACAATCATCATCTAGATGAACAGCAAAGACAGGGACGCTTTGCCTGTAAAAGCTAAAAGGTTTTTCCTCAATCTAATAACAGGCATTATCGACCAGACGAACAGCTGCCCTCGGGATTACAAGACCATCGACATGTGGGAGGCGGAGGACTGGGTGGAGAGCAGAAACGACATAAACGCAATTCAAAATAAGCTAAAACTGTGCAAGTTGGGGACATTCATAACTGAGCTTTTAAAGGAGAACATTTGGTAGAATGTTGAATTTGCTGATGCCATTCTTTACTGTGGCATTGCTTACCTGTACGGAGGGTATACTAACACTCAGAAGGACATGATCGACACCATCAAGGCCGACAAGGAAAATAGAGTCATGAGAAACCTGGAGTACTTGATCTCCAAACTGGGGTAGTTCATTGTCAAAAATATTGAGGAATCCTCCAAGAAGGAAGTGGACGACAAGGACACCTTCTCCATCACCACCATCGACAACTACGACTTCTATGTAACAGACGAAAGGTTTGTAACCAGGAAGAATGTCTTTGAGCCTTAAACTACAGATGAAGAGATATACACCCTAACCTGCATCAGGACCTATCAAAGGGCCTTCAAGTTTCTACAACTCCTCTGCGAGAACAACAACACTGATGGTAAAAATTTCATCAGAGACCAGAAAAATGACCTCAAAAACTTTGACTTCATCAAAATTGCTGCTAAGGAGATCAGAAACATATTCCTTTTCCTGACCCCTGACATCTGCTAGGTTTCACTATTCCTACTGGACTTTATCCTGGAGGTGACCTACATTCCAGTCAAGCAGAACCAGGATGCTCTTCTCAACCTCACTTTCTTCGAGGATGTCTGCTCCCTCCACAACAGCTTCTATCGCAAACCAGATTACGTCTCTCTTAAGGGCTTCGATGGAAAGGAGGAGCAGCAGAACCTTAACGCCATCTTTTAGAAGACAATCCTCATCATTCTCAGCTGCTTTGAGGGCAATGAGCTCAAGACTTTCAAGGCTATCGACAACAAGCTGGAGCCTAAATTTTTGACGAACATATTGACTGAGAAACTGGAGAAGATGGGTCTGAGCACCAAGGAGTAGGCTATTGAGTACATTGAAAAGCTGACTAGCTTCTAGTTTGACACCGACATGAAGGCTGTCCTCAACATTATCGTCATTTTCCTCAAGCTCAAAGAAATGTTGGGAGTAGAAGACAGCAGGGTCTATTCAATTTACAAGAACGAAAGAAACAAGAACCCTCAGCTGTATCAGTATCTCGAAAAGAATCTCATTGAGATATAAATAATCAACAACGGAGTCGAGCAGCTGGTCATCTTTCCGAAGTATCCAGTCTTCAAGAGTCTTACTGGTGGCCTGAGAGACACGGTGATGAACTCCGTTGAACGAACGACCCACAGAGACAAAATTGTATCTCTGTTGGCCTATACGAGTGCGGTTAAGAGCAAGATAGAGTCGACCTATACTCTGCTCAAGGAAGAAAAAATCACAGAGAAACACATGAACGATGCCTTCTCTATCTCAGCCATCATGTCCATCGTCATCTGCATCTTCATGATGATGTACTACGACGTGATCATCAACTATGGTGAAGCTGACTTTTAGGCGCCCAGAACCACAGGGCTTGCTAGGTTTGCCCTTAGCTTGGTCCAGCTCTCAATGGCGCTCGTATATGCTTACTATTGGCTTAAGTTTAAAATATGGTAAAGTCCCGAGCGAAAGGCAAGAGTCGAGTCGCAGCAGGTGTTTGAAAATCCTGATGGGTAGACCTCCAACAAATATGTGAAGGTGGTCAAAGATACGATTTTAGAGGTGAGTCAAAAGTTGCGGATCAGCCAAAAGTTACGAGAGCTCCACGAAATAGTTCAGGGCGGTGACACAACTCAGCCTCTATACTTGAGTGCCTAGTTTTGGAGAGTAGCAGTTTATGTGACTGTGTCATTCATTGGGGCCTTTTTCTTCCCTCCCTTGTACTTCATTCACATCATGGACATTCTCTGCTATCACCCCGAAATCGGGAACATCTTCAAGGCTATTGGCCTGAAGTTCTCAGAGCTGCTCTACGTCAGCTTCATGGGAGTGGTCTTTGCCTTTGTCTTCTGCACGGTCACCTTCAGCAACTACCAGAAAAATGTTTACTCCAGCGGAGATTCAGAGGAGGACCTGTGTCAGACAATGATGGAGTGCATCCTGACTCTCAATGTATCTGGAGCTATCGGGGAGTCAATGTAGTCCTTCTAAATTGTAAGGTTCACCTATGACACAATATACGGCATTTTCTTTGGAACAATGCTCGCCAACATTATCTCGGGTATCATGCTCGATGCTTTTGGAAGTTTGAGGGATCAGACGAATGCCCTGCAGTACGATAAAGACAACATGTGCTACATCTGCAATGTGACCAGGTAGACCCTCGAGAAGCAGAAGAAATCATTCAAGGAGCACATCAACGGGCCTCATTTCCTCTGGAATTATGTTTTCTACGTCTACTACCTAGACAAGAAGAGCCCCACTGACTACTCCGGCCTCTAGTATTTTATCACCAACCAGTACAATAAGTCATAGGAGGACATGCAGATTGACTGGGTGCCAGTCACCATCAGCTAAGAGTTCGATACAGTGGGCAAACTATAGGAGCTGACTGGTTTAGTGGATGAGAAGGCCACCTTTTTGGAGGAGAAGACAGCTGAGATTGAGGATTCTTTGAAGAAGCTAAAGGAAATTCTGGGAGAGTGATTCATCATCGTCATATCTTATTATTGATTTTTCCAGATAGTTAGTTTAAAGAATGGCAAATTACAGCAAAACCTTGGAGGACTACTTCAGAATACCTGTGCTGGTGAAGGCAGTTACTGAGGTGTCTCCCAAGTCACAGCTTAAACTCGAGCAGTCCCTCTACTACAAGTCCTACGCCATCCCTGTCGACTAGCAGTACACCCGTAATTAAGCAAACCCGCATACCGAGATATTACTGAGCAGAGGAGAGCCCTGCGTTCAAAAACTATACTTCACTCCTGAGGACTTCAACAACGATTGGCCTTAACTAGAGGTCATATATAAGGTCAAGTATGCCATCGGAATAATCGACTAGGAGGCCGACTAGAAGCAAATATAAGATAGTTTGGTGAGAATTCAGAACGATAATGGAGTCAAGTTGATAGGCATCATCGATATGGGGAGCACCCTGTACGAGCATTTGATCAAGAAGGAAAATCTAATAAAATACCCTGAAATTGCTGCCAAATAGTTTAGGCATTTCATTGAGCCCTGGCTCTACTCCTGTCTTTCCTTCATCGAATCTGACATCTGCAGCACCATCTTCGAGGTCAAAAAGTAGGATGAATCCAACCGGACCATCGTCTTCAACCGTCTCTAAGAAAAATTGGACGCCAAAGTGACCAAGAGGAGGAAGAAGTACAGGTGCAGCAAACTCTGTGGGGATTACTACCTCATTCTACAGCTCTACAAGGAGGCATATGCATATTACAACGAGGCCGAGGAGCAGCTGAGGAAGCTAGACGACTATATATGGGTGCTAAGTGCTTTACAGGGAAAACTGGCCTGTGCAGTTGTCACCCAAGACTTCAGCCACTCCAACGTCGAGGAGTATATTGACAGCCTCATCTCATAGACATTTGCAGTGGCAAAAAAAATAAAAGTGGGGCATTTTTAGTGTTAAAATTACCTGAAAATATCGAGAATGTATTTCGATCAACCTGAGAAATTCGACGAAATGATCAGGTCCTTCCTCAACATTTACGGGAAGCAGATGACCGAAGATGAAAAATTTTTGTGTTATACAGTGCTGGGAAAGCTCTACGAGAAGGTAGGCATGCGAAGGAAAAGCAACTTGCATTACTACCTGGCATCTTAAATCCATATCAAGAAAAAGCCAGAAATAAGTGAGCTCCTGTTGCTGGAGATCCAGAAGTCGGACATCTTGAAGCAGTGGCCTTTCCTGTACAAGAGTGTTCTCCAACTCATCATATCCGAGAGCTCACTTAGCCGCAAGACCAACGAGCACTACCTCGAGCTGCTCTCAAAGTGCGGAAATGATCTCGATGAAAGAGAGATATAGACGACTTTGGCATAGCTCAACTTCAACAATCACTAGATCCTCGAGCTTATAAAGATAGATTTTATCAACTTGAAGGAGTTCAGTGTGCAGGAGTCAAAAGTCAAGCCCAAGGCCAACAGAATAGGCCAGAGGGAGGCCAAGAAAAAAACAGGGCCGGGGTTTTTCATGAGCTGGAAGAAGGACTAGAATTTTCTCTTTTAGGA
>Ga0100402_1003680_pt1 | contig 16580 bp, 20 predicted proteins | sample CryGeyme20150102_FD_80419 | JGI IMG/M metagenome (GOLD analysis project Ga0100402, IMG submission 80419) | Groundwater microbial communities from Crystal Geyser aquifers in Utah, USA - Crystal Geyser metaG 2015-0102 | ecosystem: Environmental > Aquatic > Deep subsurface > Groundwater | place...
AGCTTTACTAACTACATCTTTTATCATGAGTCAAGATGAGCCAACCATAACAGCTAATCGTTCTCCTTTAGAAATATTTACCGAAGTACTGTTATTTGAGAAAGTTTTCATTGGACTTGTTCTCAACAATAAGGAATCATTAAGCGATAAACTCTTTCTGCTAGCCAAAAATGGTAAGTAAAGTCATCAATAAAATTCGAGAAAAAGATGACTGATCTGGAAATAAATCGAAATGAATCAAATCCTTTTAATCTGGCTGTTGAGACATTATCTAAACTTTTTATGCGGATGAGAAAAAATTTCCAACTATTTTTCTATTGTTTTATTGTGATAGGCTAGATTTTGAAAGTTACAAGTGTGAGAGCATAGAAAAATATTCTCACATTTCTTTTGAAATAAAATAATCATCAAAGTTGGAGAGGGGGTTACATATAGAATCATTGAGTATTCTGAAGCTCTCTAGCTACTTCGACAATCTTATCGAAGTATTTTTTTACATGTTCATTCGTGGTGAAAAAATGACCAATCACAATCCTGACAGCAGCATGCCCTTCGAATTATCCAGGACTTGAAAAGCCTTCCTTGGCATTTATAACTCTTTTGTTCACCTCTCTCGTAATAGCATCCGAGGTCTTACCATCCTTGTCCAGGACATAAAAAGTCATGACTCCGTATTACTTAGTATGTAGTTTGAACAGTCCCTTTTCCTGAGCGATCAGATCGAGTAAATAGTCCAACTTTTATTGTTGCCCCTCAACTGCATCTACCAGCACTTTCATACCATAGTGCTCAAAAGTATAATACAATTTCAGAGCATTATTTCTTCTTGCCAGCCCGACAATCCAATCTTTATAGTCCACCACATCATTCTGTCCGGTGTACTGATTTTTGTAGAAGTGAAAATTAAGCGAGGCATTACCAAAGGATTCTGTGATAATTTTTTTATCACGGATGTAAAACAGACTGCCACCAGTACCGTTGAGGAGCAGTTTAGAGAAATTTATAACGATGCTGTCTACATAGTTGAGTATGGCTTGTGAGGGTCTGTATTTTGGGGAGATCCAGGTAGATCCGAGGAAAGCAGCATCAACATTAATCCACATTTTATATTTTTTACACAATTAGCAGGCTCTTTAACTGATATCAATAGCACCACAAGAAGTGGTTCCATAGTTGAAGCCAAACCAAAATGGTATGAGTCCTTTTTTGACATCTTCCTCCAGCATTTCTTCCAATTTACCAACATCCAACTCATAATTCTTTATTTTTTCATTGTAAACATAAGGGACTGCTCTCCGATGATGGATATCTTTTATAAGCAGACCTCTTTAAGAACTTAAATGACTGCCTTTGCCAAAATAACCCACAAACTTCAAGACTTCAGGATTGTCCAGTTGAAGATTGAGCTCTTTTCTTTTGAGATATTTGGCCATATGAACGCTGTTGAATATGGATTCTGATGCTGAATTGTTGATGATGCCACCACCACTGTTTTTAAGGAGGAATTATTCAGGTAGGCCTAAAGCTAGAGCTGCCCAATCGACCATGATATTTTCAAGCTAGGTCCATGCAGGTGAGATTGCATAGTTGAAATTTGGACTTTGAGTGATGACTGCAAACATGTCTCCAAAGATGTTGGTGACGTTGATGCTGCTAGGGAAGTATCCGAAGAATTTGGGAGATTGCCACTTCATGACACCTGGAAAGAGAACACTTTTAGTCATATTAATGACGCTATTGATGGATTTGCCTTAAGAAGGAGGCGTTTCTGCAAGCTGATGCCTTAAGAAGCCAGGCTTAATTTAAGGATGGACAGGTTCCTCACTGGTGTAAGTCTCCTCTGCAACGTCTTTGATTAATTGCAGCATTTCCTGGCCACCTGTCATGAGGGTGTTTATGGAGAAGAAAGGGTTGATATCTCCTTTGGACTTATTGTTCTCATTTTCTTTCTGTTCCATTGTTAATCTATCACCTGTGATAATTTTTATATCAGATGCAATATTTGACTCGGTTGTGGACCAAGCCTACTATTCCTCTGCTAATGATCAACGCCTCCCTCAATCAATAAAAAACATCGACATTGCTAAGAAAGCTATAAAAAATCGATTATGCCCGTATCCCTGCATTTGCGATGGTGGTCGACCTGGATAACCACATGCCGGTCCAAGTTGACACAATTTCAGAATATGTTCAGGAGGTCAGGGAAAAATATGGAGTCAAGGTTTATGGCTTTTGTCATAGTCATGTTTCGTTGGGTATTTTTTGAGCTCACTCAGAATCGTACTATTTGCTTTCTAAAGCAGATGAAATCTATACACTACCGACTACAATTTTCGAACTCAAGCGAGGAGTGCGTTTGGTCTCCACCGAAGAACTTCTCTAAAAGGTAGGCATATCAAAGAGAACAATCAAATCTGACGAGAATGTTATCGGCAAAATGATGGATTCTTTTACCTCAGCAAACACAAGTCGCTATCTCAACTCTAAATTTTCATAAATCGGCCAAAGAATATACGAAGAGTCCATTTCAAATAGGCTGGCATTAGCAGATCGTACGCTTCAAGCTGAAGCGCCATTAACTATGTTGGGAACCGAAGCTCTAACTCGAGGCTATGTTGATAAAACTGGTGCTTACTACGACATATTGAAGGAATTGCATCCAGAGCATGAGTTGAGTCACGTGCGGGTGAAGTAAAAATGGAGCACCAGAACTCTATAACTGCTGGTAGCTTCTCCCATAATTTTGATTCTCTTTTTTATCAAGGTGCTAATAAAGTACTCAATCATCATGTGGTTGTGGCTGAAGCACAAAAACAATGAGAAAGCCAAGGCAATAGCAAAATGATAAATGTGTTTAACAGATGTATCTCTGATCCTTGGAATCAAGCTACTGATGAATGTTGATAAATTGAATTGTCAATTGATATTGAGATAGGACTAGTAAAAATGAAGTAAAATATCAAAACCAGAGGCAGAGCATTTTGCTGGCGAAAGAGCCCGACTGCCCCATATCTTCTGCTTCCTACTTCTTCTCACTCGCCCTTCTCCCTATCTCGTAGCTCTTCCTAGCTATCTCCTTCTATAACTTATACACTCGCTCCTGCTGTTATAGGATCTCCTCCTGTCTCCATAAATATTGCTCCTCAAGCTCCTCGATCTACTCGTTTAGGCTTATTTTTTTCTGCTGTTTCTCTACTATGCATTCCTCCAACTCCACCAATTCATCATTGCCGGTGAGCGAACCTGGCAAAATGCGTCCTTCCTGACTGAACTCACTGACAGTGGATGTATTCGTGTAATTGGTGGTTGTAATTTATTATTTTTCGTTAGGTGGGCATTCTTCTCTGGTTGTTTTTTAGAGTTAGAGCAATCGGCAGCGAAAGGAGTCCAGCAACAACTTGCGAGTGGGCAGGTGGGAAACGGATAGGATGCGGTTGTAGGTGGTCTGTAATTCTTAGAGATACGGCATGGAGGATGAGATAATTAATATTATAAAAGTCAGCCCTGATACCTTAGCTCAACTTCAATGCTCCAGTATTGTATCAATCAAATATAGTTCTTTTTCTGCTACTTGCTAAATCAAGTAGACAATATATTTAAAATGCTAGAAAGTCTTAGAAAAATTCAAATATTGAATCCATCTAAAGAATAGAGTTGTTTATAGATCAAGTTGTCAGTTTCCTCTGCGACCCATGGCCATTAACATGTAGAGGAAAATTCTGATAATGTCGATGTAGATAATTAGGGCGCCCATGATAGGGTCATCAAGGGAGCAATCTCGATTACCACCTGCGATCCACTGTGTATCGATGACTAGAATAATTCCACCAATGATAACTCCGAAAGTACCATAGAGGGTGTGAGTGGTGGCACTCAGAGTGAAAGCGAAACTGATTCCGAACATGATAAAACAGAAAAAGACTACGATAAGGATAGCAATCATAGTGCTAAAGTCGACCCTCACAATGAAGGCATAGAGAGTCAAAGCAGAGACTAGAGCTGAGGTCAGCACCATGCACTAGACCACCAATGGAGCACCATACATTGAAGCATAGTAGGAGGTGCAGTAGCTGACAACATAAGAGAAGCAAATGTTGATGATGCCCAAAAAGACGCATTTGATCAGGTTGGACATACCAGAGATTGAGTCGTTCCCACAGATGATTACAGCAGCAGAAAGGACGATGCCTATACCCAGGAAGAGGTAGAGAACCCACTGATTTTCCAACTGAAATATGAAAAATTCTTTGACGAAGTAGGACAGACAGCAAAAACCGAGAGTAACAGCTAGCAGAACTAAGCATAAAAAGACTTTTACTTGTGACGATTACGTACACCTTCCTGATAAATTGTAGCTTGGCACTGGCTTCTAATGAGTCATCATCGAGCAGATCAACAACAGTCTGCGGTTCCTGTCTTGGCGGTAAGGGGAGAGTAGGGTCCTCATGTCTGATAATTGTGATGCCGTTAGGGTCGTAGCCTGCAGGAATGATGACTGCCGCGTTGTTATCCTTCACATTGATGGCTGTTTGGTTGGGGTGCAGAGGATCGTAAGGCTTGATGGTGATGGCGTTTTGGTCGCTGATGGTGGGATTGAATGAGTTTTCAGAGACCTAATGAAAGGACATTGGAAGATGAGGTGATTTTCTAAATAAAAATGAATTTTACTGCTTGTTCTTAACTATTCCAACTTTATTTTATTGCTTCCGTTTCATAAAATTGGAGGTTGTTTCAAACATGAGAAAAATCATATCATCAGAGCTTTTTTGAGTTATGAAAGAGTTTTGTCTAATTATTTGGATCTTCTGGCTAGTCTCTTCTTTAGGTACCCTCCGTAACCTTGGCATATCTCTCCATACAAGGTTTTTATTTGACTGAGATAACCTTAAAAATCTTTTCTTGTCTCGCCTATCAGTTTTACGCTATCTTCATATTTGTTCACTTCATTGACATATTTATCTAAAAAACTTGTCATTTTGCCTTCAATCACCACTAATGCTTTCTCCACTTCTCCAACATCAAATAGAACCTTCTTGCCAATGTACACTTTACTCATATTCTACAGCATCTGTCTCTCAATAACGCCAGCATAGCTCTTGAATTCATCAAGCAGCTGCCACATTTACTAGTCGGCCTGGTGAGTCGCAAGGCAGGACTCAAGCTTGAGGATTATCAGTTTTTTGAAATTAGATTACTACAAGGTGAGATAGTCTTGGTGGAGTAGAGAATATTGAAGGAGGCGATCTTTGTGAGCACGAGTGACTCGGGATTCCTGGAGTTCGATTTGTTCTGAAAGCGAGCAGTAGAGGAATTGCATATGGAGAAGAGTAGATCGGAGGTTGCAAAGTTCGAACCAGGATTACATCAGCAACTATTTTCAAATTATTAAATTCAATAACATCTTATACTAGACATATGGAAAATGAAAATATATAGTTGATCGCAGCACATCAGGTCAGTCTATGCTCGTACTTGTCTTCGATCTTCCGAGGTAAACTTTTGAGCTTAGGGATTCGGGCCTTCTGCCTGCTGCTTCCTGAAACAGCCAATTTTGGTGATACATTGATCTGCAATTTACTTGCTTGATCTTTTGTGACGCCAGATGGACTTTTTGGCATTTTAGGGCGGGCAACCTCATGAGGCGTCACTTCTACTTGAGCTTCTGACTTGAACTGTTGTATGTATTGGTTGTTAGCTCTTAACATTTTTTGCTCATTGATCTTTCTATTTTCATTTTTCTTCATCCTCTCCATGATTTCCAGTCTTTTCTGCTGCTTTTTGTGCTATTATGCTTCTTTGCGTATTTTACTCAGCTACTGCAAATTGTTGGTGATGTTTTTGTCAATATCTTCGAACTAGATTTGCTCCTGAGCTTTGTACTTTCGATGTTCTTTAAGCATTTTTAGAATTTATTCCGATTAGCGTTGTCGACGTTTCTGATGAATGGTCGGCTGTCGTTTGGGTGGTTATTAATGCTCTAACTTATGGAGATCCTCATACACTCTCTACATTTTTTTCTCCTTTGAGTTGATCTATTCTAGCTCCTTCGACACTTTCTACAACTACCTCTAGAGTCTCTTCTTTTGGGCTTACTTCAGCAATCGAATTCTCTCTAGTTGATCCTCTTGCGCTTCATGTTTTGTGTATAGTTTTTCTCTTTTCTTTTCAGTCAAAGGTGAACGTTCTTTATAGGAAAGAATTTTATTGTGATGCCGGTGGTTGACCTTAGCTGATCCAAGAGGAGATTTGATCTGATGCTGACTAGAGTTTTCTTGAGGAATAGTGTGAGCCTATTCATGCTATTATTAGTGGGAATCAGGGTAGCTGTTGAAGACTGTATTGCCTTGTTGCTTTCTAGGCTAAATCATATGAGAGAATTCTTTATTTATGTTTCTCATTTATTCAGTGACCAGTCTTTCAGGTTGTGGGTGTTCACTCTACTCCTACTGATCAGATTCGTAACCTTAGCTTTTTCTTTCACGTTTTTATTCATGATGTGAGGACATTCTTTCTGATTCCTCTTTCATTTCTTTTCCACGAGACTATCGTGCCTAAAAGCCTAATGACTCCTCTTTCTCGATTGACCCTTAGTTATTATTCGATGTCAAATAGTTTCCTGTCTCGATTTCTACTTTTTTATCTGATGAAGCATCATTGATAGAATTGTTAGCAATACTTATTTGATGGATAATTGACCCCTCATGTCTGCTGACCTTGCTGTGATGCGAAGAGTGGTGATTTTATTGGATCACCTATGAGTGAGAAACCTCTTAGGGAGCATGGTTGATGGACGGTGCTAATTGATTGATATCATTCGATAGGCTTTATCTTTGCTCTTGAACTTATTCTATTTGCTATGGTTTTTTCTACTAAATTGAAGAGTGATGACTTGATTTTTTCATGGATTAGGAAGGTGGCTCCACTTAGTTTGCTAATTCTGGCTGCTCCTATTTTTATGACTGATGTGAATCAAGGTTGCTATTGAGTTGCTCCAAACTGCTTCTTTCCTTCAACTGAGGAATCTATTATTCAACTACTTGTTCAATTTTTTATTCCTTGATTTATGGTGATTCTTCAGGTGTCTGATTTTTGATTTTAGAAGGCATTTAGTTATTCGAACAATTTATTTGGTTGGCTTTGCTATTCTCAACAACCCCTTCAAGTTACCCTGGGCGACTGTTCTCAAGAAGTTGATCGATTTAGTTTTCCTATCTTTTTATTTTACTGGGACTATCGACTCTTCTGTTTATTTTTCTTTCTTATCTTATGGCCTCACTAGATTCTATCTCTTCGATCATCAGCTACTATGCTGCACTTAATCTCATGTTCGCATCTTCAGATTCAAATTCAACTTCTGACTAATTCTACTGAACATTTGACTCTTTCTGAATTTAAACATTGCTCCTCTGCATTTCAGCCTGTTCCTACTCTTGAATTTAATGAGAGGTCTTCACATGCTCTACATCTGATTACAGCATCTAATCTTTATCTTTGCTTGACTATGCCTTCTGCAAATAACTACCAGAAGGTTGACCAGATTCACCGGGCAAATAATCCTAGTTGACATACAAAGTCTTGATAATTGAGCTTTTTTCAGGCTCAGGCCCCTTCTAGATCTTTTCATCCTCGGCCTCACTATCCACCTGTTTTATTTTCTTAGCTGGACTGTGGTAAACGTTTAGATTCAGGTCTAGTTGGTATTCATTGACCTCGCTTTCTTAGCGACTGGGGCCCAAATTGGATGAAGGTTATTGATGTTGTTCGACTGCTGTAAAGGGGTCTGAATATTACTGACCTTATGAGAGCGACACTGGAAAGTTTTATGGAGGCAAGTCTGGGCAATCCAAAATGTCAGGTTCAGGTCGGTTTATGTTGGCTGTCAGGGCTGAATTTGAATCATAATGGATTTTGGAATTTGATTGCTATTACTGGCTTTGGAGTTTGGAGCTGATCACATGCATTTAGCTTTCTTACTTGTCTCCTTGTTATGACTATTCTTAGCTCTAGACTTGGCTGATCGGCTATGATTGTGATTTTATCTCAGAGTGGGATTCCCCTACCAAAATTTAGTTAGCCTCGTTTTAATCATTTGTTTCGCTTATCATGACATCCTCCGTCTTACCCTCGACGTTTTATAGGAAGTTTTAGACATTTTTCTCTTTCGGTTAGTTCCGAATTTCCTCGTCTTTTGGCACCTCTTTTTCATTTTTTGATTCCTCAGCACCTCCAAAACAAGCAGACTACTTCATCAACTCCTCATCTTCATCTTGGCCCTCTTGCCCTTCATTTTCACTCCCCATTCTGCCAACTACATATCTGTCTTTATCCTTTCCATCAATGACACAACTCTTTCTTTCATGATTTTAGCTATCATTTTGATTTTAGCTTTGTTTGAGCCCTTTGTTGATAGACTCAACGAGGCTGTTATGGTCCATCATGAACTAATTTTACTCTTCTTCATGCATAGCTTCACCTGAGAAATGTGATTATTGGTGCATAGCAAAAGGCTAGCTTGACTGCTGACCCAGCATACAATGCTAGCTCGACCTGTCTTCCTATTTTTAGGCTTGTATCCCCATCCTCTCAACTGATGAATTATTTTAGTTGTCTTTTTCCATGGCTTCTTCTTTACCGAGGGTCACTGAGAAGGGCTCCTCGTGATTGACTGACAAAAACTAGTTTTCGTTCTCATCCTCTTAGTGCATGCTGCTGGTACCTAATAGCTGTGACATTCTGTTTTGTGTAAGGAATAACAATTATAGCATAACATAATCATAGGAGACCTACATTCTTAAAAAAAACAATCGGTCGATGTTGATAAGGGAAGCTCGCAAGTAAGAGAATTTATGGAGGAGTGGCTCTACATTGTTCGTATACAATATCAAGGTATTGAAAGGGCAGCAATCAGACTACAGAGGTAGGCAGCAAGAACTTTTCGAAGAGGGTCAGCTGCACCAACACTACACAGAGTAAGCTGAACATCTCGACTCCACTCATCCAGGCCCACATTGATTCTACATTGCCTTCCTGCTATTTTTGTTCGCGCCTGGCTCTAGCTTCCTTCACTCTTGCGAGGGTTGCACTCATTTATTTCAAAAACACGACCTAATTGTAGTGACTACTGGTGCTGTTGGTGAAGGTCGGAGTGAGCTGGGTCAGTGGCTGGCTGGCAACTGCGATTTAGATCATTTTTTGTTATTTTCCATCACTTTCAATTCTCCATCTGTAGCGACGGCCTGCAGTCATGTTGACTTTGAAACCAGTTTGAGTCAAGAACTCCCTAGTGAGGATAGCTTTTGTAGGAGCTGAGTTGAGTGTTTCCTCTTCGATGATGATTCTGACTTTCTGCTTGAGGTCGAAAGTGGGGAACCTCAGTGAGGAATTGGCTCCAATCCAATGAACAACAACTTCAGCGTAAACAAGCTAGTCGGTTTAGGGCACTTGAATGAAGTGTTGTTTCTATCCTGATAATCTGAATGGTAGCAGATGGTATTCACTCTCGCTGAGCCCGGCCATTTGACGCTGTTTGGCTTCATGGTCAACCAGTCTGCGGAATGGATCTTTTGCTGCAACTCCCGTCACTATCAAGGCCAAGAGAAATAGACACAGAAGGGACGATTTATCCATAGAAAGAATTTTAAAATATCGAAAACGCTATAATCGATGAATTTAAAAGATGATCATTCAAATTCTATCATGATCTTCCCCATATTTGCATTCGACTACATCAATTTGTGTGCCTAAATGAAGGGATCGACGGACTGCCAGTTGCATTTGTAGGTCTTGTAAATTATGGGCTTTAATTGGCCTGAGTCAAATGCTGAAAGAGCTGTCTTTTGGAAATCGGAAAGAAGAGAGGCTTTGTAGGCATCCGAGCGAGTTTTGAGAGTTGTGGTGATAAGACTGATTCGTTTGACGAGGAGGGTCACCATGTTGAGGTTGGCCTTTGCACCTGAAAGTAGACCATAGGAGATCCATTTACCATCAAGTCCCAGCAGCTCAAGGGTTGCATCAACGTTTGCCGGTCCCACGCAATCAAGTACAGCATTAAAGTTCCCTTTACCACCTTTCTTTTCTATCAGTTCTTTGTGCCAGTTTTGATTATCTTTGTAGTACACTACTCTGGCTCCAAGCTACTAGCATATTTTTCCTTTTTAAGCCGTAGAAACTACAGCCCAAGCTTGAGCTCCCAGCAATTTGCATAGTTGTATGGCTGCTGTTCCGACACCACTAGCTCCAGCATATACAACCACATCATCTCCAACTTTGACCTATGCGAGTCTAAGAAGTTTGAATGCAGTTGACCATGCTTAGGGGATGGCTGCTCCTTGAACATAGCTCAAAGCACGAGGAAGAGGCAGTATGTGCTAAGTTGGTACAGAGGCCCATTGCGAGTATGAACCACCAGTCAACAAAGCAATTCCATCGTGTACTTTTTGACTGAGTATTAATTGATGTACTTTGTTATTGGGTCATATACTTCTCCAGCAGCCTCAAGACCCAGGAAGCCTTCAATAGGCCTGGTGATTTTGTATTTTCCAGCTCGGTGTAGACACTCTGCTCGATTGATTCCCACAGCCTTGATTTTTAGTAATTTTTCCCCATCTTTTACTTAAAGTTCTCTCTCATCAAGGAACATATTCTCTGGTCCACCAGCTTTGTAGTTAACAAATTTTGTAATTCTTTTACTGTCAGAAAAGGGAAGCCTAATAAATCTTGTAAGTTTTCGCATAAGCAGAAGCAAAAATATTATACCAAAGCTAAAAGGCAGAAGGTAAAGGAGATTTAGTTTTTACCTGTATTCACAACTCATCAGATGTATTTGACTTGTCAAAAGGTTGGAGTAAAGTTTCAGATCAATTTTATAATATTTATTGGATTATCAATTAAGCAAACATCAACATGAAGGGAAATCGAGAAAAGAGTAGAAATAAGGCTGGCGGATTGAAATCTCCTTTTAAAAAATCGTACTTGGGCAGTTCAACAAAAATCAGAGTGCATGAGTGCTCACGAAACGGTTCCAGAAACAAAAATGAAATGAACGTTCTTAGAAAAGGAACTCATAGTCAGGAGAAGGGAGTGAGGCGTCACAAAAAAAGTCAAACAAACGATGGTAGCACCAGAGTGGGAGACTAGATCAGACCAAATGAATAATATTACGGGCTTTAGTCTTTGGTCCTGTCAAGCAAAAAGTGTTCCACCACTGAACTCAGCTCGCCTCGTCAGCCTATTTCTCACCATGAGACAAAATCTATCAAAACCAGCCTTATTGATCTGATGACCCAATACCGTCAGCTATAATCTGAGCACCGAGCTGAGCTATCAATCCTTTCAAAAACTCTCAAGACCTTTGAACTTCACCGTCTAACCAAAATCCACTAAGTCGAACTTTCCCACCTGATGGAGCTCATTATTTCAAAACAGTAGTACTCGATGACTCATTGACAACGTTTATCATGATTTTTCATTATACATTATGTTATGTCATATATGTGGATGAATCAATTGTATTGATAATTGAGCTACTTGCGGGCGAGCTGGGCTTTTTTGGAGACATTGACATTGCGATGGAAGGGAAGAGCAGCGTTGAATCTATCGCGGTATTAACTGCGACTGATGTCTCCTCTCAAGACAGGATCTGGTGTCCAGCCTTTGCCGTCAAGGAAAGAATAGTTGGTAGCAAATCCACTTGCTTTTGTCTTCGGTTTGGTGGTCTGCAGGTATTTATCGGTGGATCTGTAGCAAGGATTACCGGTCACTTTGGGATCTTTGAAGGTCGAGTGCGTGGTAGTTTTCCAATCTCCCTGTGATATTTCTATAACTTACATTCCAACCTGGATGTGCTCTTTGAATTTCACTTTTGCCGTACTTGCTGCTTGAGGCAAATTTGCTGTCATCTATCAGGGCATTTCTGTTGAGGTTGAACCCAGTGGTTGCTAGTCCAAACAAGTTTTTCCCTAATTTCTCCCCATGGAAGCTTTATTTGGCCATGGGAGTGTATCCCTTACCATGGATGTTCTCAGCCTTGATGGAAGGGATGTAGCCTGAGTACCCAGGAATGGCAGTGTTCTTTGGGTTAGCGGAATCCTAAGTTAAGATGTAGGGGGTACTCTGCTATGGAATTGGGCGTAGGAAGATTTGTACATGTGATCTTTGGTCCACTGCTGGAAACCTGAAGGTTGGATGGTTTGGTTTCTGTAGTTGGAGCTTTTGTTTCTGTCGAAATTGTAACTGGCACCCATTTGCAGGAATCCATCGGGTTGTTCGCTCATGTGGAAATAAAAATTATTATGGAGATTGCATTGTGGGCGTTAAATATATACCGAGTGCAATCTGGAATATTCTGGAGGTCACAGAAGAAAAGATAGGAATTGAGGTTTACCATTTGCGATATTTTATTGATGATAAATTTAGTGATATAATCCTAACGATTAACTAATTTATAGTATCAATACCCAACTTATGCAGTCTAAGAGACCATCCTGTACGACCTATCAAACAAAATCGATCTCCAGCACTATCAGCTCATCATACTCCCTCGATATGTAATATCTCACCCTCAAGGATCAGATACTCAATAGCAACTATTATAGACTTGTTGCAAAAAGTATCAAAATTCGAATAAACAACTGGCTGACAGCTCTCGATAATGTCATAGTTAACTCAGTCTGGAAAAAGAATAGAAATAATCATGCCAAGTTGATCAATCTCATGTGTGATTGCGAACTCATTTTGGCTCCTTATAGCAAGTACCCACCAAATGGTGAGGTTCCAAACTTGTCGAAGCATCAGATTAATGCTATCATCGATCAGGTTGAATTGGCTGTCAAAAATTCTGAGAAAAATGCAAGTCGAAAAAACACAAAAAGAGAAGTTTTGGGAGAGTTGCAAAACGCACAGGAGTATTGGAGTCGGATGCGGGAGTTGAAAGAGCAAAGTCAAATCAGTATGGAGGAAGGAAGCAGTTTAGTCGGCAGAATCATGGATATAGCACAGAGAAGCAATGTTTTAGAAAATGGCAAGGAAAATATTTGTGGAGACAGCAAAATCAATATTATAGATGTAAAGGAAGATGAGTCACCTCAAACAATCAAAAAAGAGACTAAGGCACAACCCATCAGTACTGACACTGCTCAAAAATATCGAAAAGTCAGAAGCGGATATATCGACCTTAAAGAAAGCACTCCTTCAAGTTACTTCTCCAAAAACAAAAGAGTCAACAATTAATTTGCAAACTAGAACCAACCTCCAGTCATGTACAGAGATATGCGTCAATCTGTTGAAAGAAATAATGATACTCTCAACACTGACTCTTTTGACTGTTCAGATGATGATTGTGATTTCACTGATGAGCTGAGCGAAAGATGTAAAGAAAGAGATGTTGCGGTAAAAGATTATTTTGACTGGAAGAAAAAATCCTTTTCCAGTGAGCTAAAAACTGTTAGTTAAAAGCAATCTTAAGAGTCACCAGAAGTCAACTAAAACATCAATTTTTAAACTTTTGTCGCAGTTGAAGAGTCAAGTCTGACCCTGACCACCAGCATTCACTAAGAGTAGACAGCCCTCAACCTACCCTAACCTTCTAAGGTCCAATAACTGCGCAAGTTCTACTGGTAGTAAAATTTCTCAGAAAGTGACGATTTCTAATACATCGAATCTCCAGAAAAGATAACTATCTAAAGCAACCAAGATGGCAAATCCAGAGCCAGCTCTGTGATGCATGATCTTACCACAGATGCGATGAATTGACTTAATGTTTCTTTGATTTGTATAATTTATATAACTGGTAGAAAAATGTTCAAAATGAAAGAATTTTTACAAAGAGTGAAAGAAAAAACTTAGGGAGCTTTAAATGATTTGAAGAATAATTTGATTGATCAAGTGGGGAGATAGGCGGGGCATTCTAAGAGTATCTCGAAACTCAAAAAGACATATCTGAACAGTGAACTTCCATAGATCAGTCAAACTCCACAAAAGATCAATGAAATGAACCGGAAAAATCGCAATGATCAAAGTAGAAGTGTTCAGGCTCATAGTTTTTCATCGAAGATACGACAAGGTAGAAAAAATTCTGGTAATATCCACGAGCTGCCAGCAAATTAGCTAAAAATAAAGCGAGATAAGTTGATGTCGGAGCTCAAATAAATTGATATTGAGATGAAAAACAAACATAAGGACAAGTATTTGTCAAGAGTCAAAAGAAACAAAACGTAAGTTTAGGGCATTGATAAGGAAAGTCATGAAAGGGCAGCAAAATTAGTGGAGAAAATGAATAAACAAAGATCGGAAATGGCTCAAAAAAAAGTCAAGGAGACTATACAGCTCAAGCAAAATGTCGAATAATCCCTCAAAAGACTGCAGGAAATGTAGTAGTAAAGGCGATAGAAAGAGCAGAAAAAGAAGTAATAAATCTAAAGAAGAATGTAAGCTCGTAAACTCAAAGCTTTCTAACGTGACAGAGTCAACCGTATTTCCAACCAGCTCATAAAAGAAATCAGTTCCTACAAACTCCATCTACCTGACATTTATCTCAAAAATTATCAAACAAGCATCTCACATCAAGGGGAATATCAATAGGTCTTGTTGACAAATGTCGAAGAGGAGAGGAAAAAGAGTAACAGTAGGGTGAAGGATTCAAGAGTGACTAGTTTTCTTGAAAATGTGCATCAGGAGGATCTTCAGAGGAGGAAGGTGAGTTAAAAATAGAAGGAGTATCACCGCAGCGTCAGGGAAAAGCAGGTCGAGTTTGGGCAAAAAGTAAAATAAACTCAAAAATTGAAATTAGAAAGGTCCAGATCGAAGAATAAAATTTCACGAGCTAGAAAACCTCCTCATATTTAGACCAAATAAATGAGGATAGAATCCCATGAATCTCAAGCCAACACCATCAATAATGATAACAGCATCATCGGATAGGCATGTTACTAGTGACCCCTCATTTTTTATTATCATATCATTTTCTTCATTCAAAAACAAGAGTAAATGGATATCAGTCGTCTTCCTCGAGCAGATTGCCGTGTTATTTTTCCTTTTTAGTGGGACTCTCTGGAGTAGCTGCTTCTTCAAGCTGATCAAATTATTTGTTAGAATGGATGTGAACATCTTCGTCTTCTTCGCTGTTGGGTGAGCGTTGAACGGCGTATTTCGAGTAATCAACTGCTTGGACTGGTTTATAGATTGGAAGAGGACCTGATGGTTCTTAAAGGATGAATTTTTGAGGTGGCTGCGGATTGCTGCCGGGCTCATGTGCAGACTGAACTTTCTTGAGTCTGTAGTCGTCGTAAGGCTTATTTTCGTCATAGAGGTCCTCACTTTCAGGGATATTTGGCTGATTTGTTCCGAACAAGCCGAATAGTTTCAACTTGAGACCCTATGCACCTTCAGCTATTTTATCTTTGTAGCTCACCTATTCCAGTGGCTTCTCTTCATGATCATTGCCAGAATGTGAAGAATGTGGACTGAGATCGAGATCATGAGGTATGTAGGCATACTTGTCTTTGCGATCCTCGTTGTCAAATTACAGGTTTCCTTTGCTTTTGCTAGAATTCTGACTCTAAATGAGGTGATTTGATTATTAAGATTGTTGAGATTTTTTTGGAGTTATGTAGCTTTGCTCTTGAACTTTTTGAGGAGAAGGTGAAGATTTTTTAGCGGATTGAGGTTGTTGAAGTTGAGGATTGGAAATAAGCTAGCCATCAACGAACTATTATTCATCTTCTTCATGTTGTTTTAGCTATTGTTTTTTGGGACTATTGTAGGATTCGCTTCCAAGGAGGTCTCCAAAGTTAACCTGCCTTTATCTCTTGGGAGACTCATAGATGGGTTGAGAAGGTTCATTAAAGTCAAAATCTAATAAATTTAATCCACCTTTATCTTCATCCTTTTTAGGAGTTTCCTTCTTGGGGGTCTCTACCTTCTTTGATGATGGTCTTTTTACCTCTGGACCTGTCGTTCCCATTTCCAACAAATCAAAGCCTCCTCCATTGGCTTTATCTTCTTCTTCATCCTTTTTAGAACTTACTTTCTCAACTTTGGCTATAGGGGAATCCATTTTTTCAGCTTTCTTTGGCGTGATCTTCTGCTAAACATAATTTTGTTCTGTTGTTGACACATTTTTTGATATTTTGATCTGATTTACTTTATCGATTTCCTTGAGGACAAATCTCAACCTTTTGTAGAGCTCTTTCACTTTGCTCTTTTCCTTTTCTGTCAATGTTGACCCTTTTTGCGTAAAATCGTACAAAATTTTGGATTTGTGCTTGATCAATCTCACATACTCAGTAGTCACAATGACCTTGATATCGTCGCTTAGGGCTTTTTCTGTCTTGATAGTGAACTCGTCTATATCCTCAAGAATTATTTTATTAGCATTTGTGATTTCTTAGCTGATATGGCTCTTGGCTTGTTTTTCTCGATAGTCAACAGGCTTAATAGTAACAGGGGGAAAGGTCAATTTCTAATCTTTTAAGTTTCTGTACCCCATCAAAAAGAACTAATATGGATGGATTTCAGGTCTTACATATTTTTCGAACCAGAAGGCAAAAATACCTAACACAGTCTCACGATTGTGCATATCCAGC
>Ga0100402_1003692_pt1 | contig 16547 bp, 16 predicted proteins | sample CryGeyme20150102_FD_80419 | JGI IMG/M metagenome (GOLD analysis project Ga0100402, IMG submission 80419) | Groundwater microbial communities from Crystal Geyser aquifers in Utah, USA - Crystal Geyser metaG 2015-0102 | ecosystem: Environmental > Aquatic > Deep subsurface > Groundwater | place...
AATAGTTTCTTAACCGCGCCCTCCCGCCCGATTGGCTACCCGAGTGTGAGAGCAACCCTAGCGGTCTGCCCTCTCACCCGGGCGCCTCGGAACGGAGAAAAGGTCGGCCCTAGTAAATTGCCAAGTTTCTCCAAACCACCCTACCTAGCCGAACGTAGCCCTAGAGAGCTGGCATAGTCGAGAGAACGCGGTAGCGTTCGCTCGATGGCAACGCAGGAGTCACCCGAATCATAATGACCTAAAATTCGGAACTTTAAGAAAAAATGGTGAAATGCGATGCAAAAAGGTCACTCCCAATTTTTTTGTCCTTATGTTTGGCATCATAATCATCATTAGTACACGAACAACATAAACAACAACAACAACATAAACAACAACAACATACACAACGACAACATAACAAACAACAACATAACAAACAACAAAAACATAAACAACATAAACAACTAAGACATCAATTAGCAACAATAACAGCAAACATGGCGAGCTGCAACAATAGCAACACTGAAGAAAAGCCAGACACGCGTTCTCGCGCAACTACGACTCCACCGTTCAGCCAGTTGAATGGGTCGGCCTTTTTTCTGCCTGATGAATCAAACCTTTCGAACAGTGCTGTCAAGCTGGTGAAATTCGAGGTCGAAGAATGTCGTAAGGAAATGGATGAGTTCAAAACTGTACTGGATGCTCCAGAAACCATATTGGAAACAATGAAAGTTCCCAAGAAAAAGAAGGCTCATCTCAGCCGAATGTTCCGTCCTGATAGCAGCAGCAGTCCCGCCACTGCCACCGCCACCAACAACAATTCCTTCACCAACATCAGCACCATCAGCACCAGCAGTAACTACACCAACAACTCCTTCACCAACAACTCCTGCACCAGTAGCAGCAACTACAGCAACAACTACAGCAACAACTACAGCAACAACTACAACAACAAGAACGCCAACGACTCCTCCACCAACATCAACACCACCAACAGCAACTACGACAACAACAACGCCGACAACAAGAACAACAACGCCAACAACAACTCCACGGCTTTGTTTGGTGGTACTGACGTGATCCGAAACCGATTCTACAGACGTGGACGAGATGGAGGTGAAGTTCCTTTGGTGACACAGCTTGACGAAAAGCGCGTTCAGCTCGACAATGACCTTCAAGAATTGTGGGAGGCTCGCGTGAAGGAAGCCGTCCTCGTCCAGAAACGCAAAGACTTGAAAATCAAAATCAAGGCCCTTCAAGTCGAGTTGGAGGGTGTTGTGGCCTCCAAAAGAGAAGCTGTTGAGACCAGTCGCAAAATGGAAGCCAAGAAAAATAAGAGTCAAGCCGATCACGATGCACTTGTGTCAAGCGTATTCGGTAGCAGCAGCAGCAGCATCCAGAGTTTCGGTAGCAGTATTCAGAGTGTGGGAGGAACTAGCAAGGCTAAACGTCGAGTCTCTGACGAAGGACCAGCGAACGTCTTGAGCGATGGAGGACGTATGGGAGTTGATTCTCAACCCAACAAAAACAACAACAAGAAGAAGAAGGCCAGAATGATGGATCGTGCCACCTTGATCAAACTCGCCAAAGAAGCCGATCGCAGCGAAGAAAAGTTGGCCGAGTTGATAGAATACGTCACAACGGTAAGCCTTGCTGAATTTCGCAGCGTTCTCCGGCTCTTCACTGCTCACCATGTCAGGAGTCTGCCAGCGACTCGAGCACGTGAAATTGTCCGTGTTTTTGCACGTGGTAGCTTTCATTTGGGGGCAGCATTTCCGAAACGCATCAAGGAGAATGACCATCTGAATCAAACGCTACTCTCGGCTCGTGGTTTGGTATTGGTCAAGAACACAAGAGAAGGCATGCAAGAAACGATTATTGGGTGTCTTGATCTTCACTAATCAAAGCCGCATACGATAACACATATCCTTGCAGTGGTGGACCTCATGGACACCGGACATCAAAAACTGTATGGGTGACATACCATACATCTCCCCCGTAAAAAAAAATAGCATCAGACCGAAAGAGAAACAAGACCAAGAAAAAATGCACACAGAAAATACCATGCCTCCTCAGGTAAAGTTGTGTAGTTTATATAATTATACAAAAATAAATACATGCTTTTCATTGGATCCCACGAGTGTTTTAGATCGACTGACGCGTTCTGTATTCCCGCACACTAGCATCATAGCTACAGCTAGCTACATACTGGTAGCAGCTTGTACAACGCGCCATGCGGGCTTGGCCACGTTGAAAAGTTACCTTCTTTCATGCTTTTTTTAGTGCCTTCAACACGGAATCCAAGGCAATGCCAATTGTCACCTCATAACGGAATGAGCCGTGGTACGTCTCTATTAACGCTCACCGATCGATAGCATTCTGTTGTTGTTTATTTTGACGACGAACCTCCTGTACGTCCGGATTAGTTCCAAAGAAATCGTCAACGGCAGGAATCGAAAAGGCCAGCCAATACCTGTGATCCACATTGTGGTGCCGAATATGGTTGTCCCGCATTTGTTTCATAAATTTACTCCGAGGCTTTACTTTGGTGTGCACAATGTAGTGTGCCCATTCGTAAAACAATCCTGCCGTGGCGTACCCCAAAGTAGCGCTAATGGCAACTGGCAGAGGCAGAAACGTTCTCAGTATCAAATGTGCCGAGGCCATCCAGGCTATCATGAGAGCTGGAGGGTCAATGGATACGTGAAAGTATGGCTTTTCGTGATGTTCTTGATGGATTTGCTTTCCGTACCAATCAACATCACTGTGCAATAATTTACCGTGCAGTACGTGTTCTTGAAAGGACCAGAACAAGATGCAACCAAAAAACGCTAGAGCATCGGCCACCGTCAGCACTCCCATACCCTGTAATCTCCAAGAATATAAATTCAAAAGGACCACGGAGATAATCAATGGTCCAATACCATCCAAGGAAAAGAAAAATACCCGCAAGGCTTCCAACAGAGTGTTTGGAACATTTTCGTCACTACCAATTTTGGGCATTTTGGTAGTAGAAACAATGAAAGCCGTCTGTGATGATGATGGAGACAAGATATTATTATTATTATTATTTGGTTGCAGAACTTGGCTGGCCATTTTTGTTGCCTTGTTCGTCTGTTTTACAATGGGAAGAAGGGAGCGAAAGGCTGAGACTCTGCTACTGATTGCAATGAAAAAGAGCCAGATCAGCAGGCTGAATTTGGACATCATGTGAGTGGTCAAAGTGCTGTGATGGGTGATGGCTGGTCTCATCAGCTTCCTATTGTTTGTTTGCGTTCATTCGTTGGTTCTTCATTTTCCTTGCAATCTTTTTCTCGTGGACCCAAAAAGTTCAACATGCTGACTGGATTGTTGTTTTCAGTCACGACTTTTGCTCGTGACTCATTTTTATTTATTTTACGGGCGTGTAATTTCGTTAGAATAGCTGTAGCCAATACTCGTTGCTAAAAAATCTAATACAACTAGACCTACTACTAGAAGACTAGCTAGTTGTAGAGAGATCTACTACTACTAGTAGTCTAGAGCGTAACTACTACGTATTGGCAAGTTTGAGGATCTGCTCAGCTGGTAGGATTTTCTTCAGCAGCTGCTGCATCAATTCTTGAAAAGGTTGCTCCCACCAGTGCTGACGATCCACCCAGAATTGGCGCTCAAGGAAAAAAGCTGCTTCCGCCCGCATTGCACTCTCAATGTCGTTGCATAAAATAGCTTTCATCTTTGAATCATCCTCATCACGCACTTCGGCTTGCTTCATGACAAAAGAATCTCTACAGGCGGGAGGAATACAGGCCAGGGCTTGCTCCATGATCCACGGGCGACCATAGCGGTACCACTTTGGTGACTCTCTAAAAGCCCGATTTTTCAAAGGAATCAATGTTTTACTGACAAATAGGGCTTGGTACCAGCTTTTGTTGTCTTGGTCGACAAAGTGTCGCACTTCCCAGTGATCTCGGCACATCTTTATTGTGCCTCCAACTAGGTCGGCAGCAAGCACGAGCTCGTCGCGATTATCTTGCTTCCAAACTGCATCGAACAGAAGGCCATCAACTACTTGCTTGGCAAACAGAGCCATGATGTTGGTTGTTGGCATTTCATCTGCATCATTCGTTGGAATAATAGGCGCAAACATTGTCAGAGACTTGGCTAAAAATGCCTCGGAAAACACCCGCACCTCTTCACTGTGAAGTGCTCTTGACTCGTCTTCATTCTTCTCTTCTTTGCCGTATTCGTTGTCTTCGGCGGGCACATCCAATGAGAAGGATTGCGTCTGCATCACATCAGACTCTCGCCTCGGAATGGAGGTCAAAACACTGTCATCCTGAATGTGCTGCTGGCAATCATCCTCGAAGCAATGATCAGAGGCATTTTCGGAATTGTAGCCTTCGTAAAAAGAGCTGGGGTGCCTCATTTCGGCTAGCAACGACGCAATAAACTGTTGCTCATGTTCTGGTTTAGGAACAAATGGGTCTGAATCAAGCTTGGGCCAGGCTCTTACTTTGTTGCCGTCAACACCATCCAATAATCGACACAGCTCCTTTACTCTCTCAGGGTAGCAGATGAGTTGGGAATCGGGGTCATCACAAGCTCGAGAAAATTGTAAACTCATCTTTAATCGCGAACCCAAATCTACTGCTGCATCAGGTGCGTCATCTGAATCGCCGGTAAATCCATCCTGATCTTTCAGGTTCGCCCACGAAATGGCATGCGCAATGAAATCATCCAAATCCTCTTCGTTATCTGGGATGCTGCCTAGTCCATCTGGCGTACGATGAAACGAGAGAAGCGAAAGGAGAAGAAAATGACTGCCAGGTGGCAAGAGACTCAATCCCTCGACTTTCACACTACCACCACGAAGCTCCAAAGTATTGGCGCAGCATGCGTACAAAGTTCCTGAACAATTCTCGATCGGGATGACCGAAGCAGGAACAGAATTAAATTCGCTGGCAAAGACTGCTTTGTCGCTATTGATTCGCGTCCATCGCTGGTGGATTTTGGCCAGTCCATTTCCCAAAGAAAATGAAATCAGCTCTTCTTCTTCCGATTCATCTTCTCCTTCTGCCACTGGCAAAGGAATCTGCACCGTCGCCTCCCGCCGTCGTGACCCGGCTAGAATAGACAAGAGCCGAGCCCCTTCTGGCGCATTCCGTAGCAGCGGTTTTTTGGCTCTTAAATTCTTCTCTCCATTGTCCCGACTTTGTGTATTGTTGTGATCAGGGGAGTCAAATACTATGGACTGAGAGCGAGACTCACCCTTGCCCGATATTCTATAGCTTCCACTCCTTTTAGATATTGCAAATAGATCACAAAGATCCGTGTCTGTCAGTTTCTGTATCTGTCCTCCACAGTAAAATATTTGGAAGACTACATTTCTGCCACCTTTCTTCTTCTTCTTACTCATCAAATTCCGTGTCAGATCGAGTGACATCGCTCGTCTTATCTCACACGATGACTTAGTGAGGCCTGTGCGAATCATGTTATTAATACCTTCAGCGAGCCCACAATCTGGGATGATGTATTTCTTGACTACGATGGAGGTAGAATCGTCCGCGACCCGTTCAGGTTTGTCCTGTATAACCCATCTGCCACTTGCTCGCTCTCCGCGACCTCGGCGAGCAGATGGATCGAGCTGTTTCAAATGCAATTCCGACTCATCGGAAAAGTCGACCCACAACTTTCTAAGGTTCTCGAAATCAGATGTCTGCGAAAAGGATGATGATGCATATAGTTGAAGTCCATTTTCATAAAAATACCAACATAGGTCTAACTCGGTATCAGCCGCATATGACACAAGGCGATCCTCAAATCCAGCCTCTAGAAAATGAACAATATCAAAAGGTTCATCACCCGCAGGAACGATACCCCCCGTCTGTTCCACTTCAGCCCGAGTCTCGATCCGATACAAATGATTTTTGCGAAGAAAGTCGAGATGCGACTGTTGAAGTTCCACCCCACCAGTCGTTTTGATTGGGACAACAAAGGACCCGTCCTTCATCGTGGTATGCTTGAAGGGTAAAGCTTTGTACTCAATAATCTCTGCAGAAACCCATACCTGAAGAATCCGAAGAACAGTGAGTTTACTGCGGTTCAACTTTGAAGGAGGCACCCTTACCCGCAACAAAGATGGATCCATTTTTTTGAAATCTGCGACTCGCCCTAAGAGATTGTCTCTTGTAGAAACGAGGCGCTGAAGCAATTGGTGTGAATGATAGCTGTTAACAAGAACTGATCTCTCGAATAAATCTAGCAGCAAATACATGGGATCGATAAGCTTACTCTTATTCGCGTTTGATGGATGCCATGATAGCTGCAAAAATCTTTTAGCCTTGTCCCCTGCAACTGTCCATATTCAAAAAGTAGATTGCAACAAGCTACAAGAGGTGAACATGAGTATTAGAAAATCATCTAAAATAAATCGAAGGCTGCAGAGATGAATATACGCTTACCCAAAGGTTCCGAATAGAGGCCAGCATCGAATACATTCTTCGAGGCAAAAGTCTTGCTACTACCATTATTGAAGCTGCCTGGTGCATGGACCACTGCATTGCTCATGAGCCAAGGACTCTTTGGAAAAGAAAGCACCGCAGCCAGTTCAATTGCTTCTGGGCCAACACCAAATTGGATGCCCAGGCCAATCAATTGACCCAAGCTAAGATCTATCCCTAGCGCAGACACAAACGCTCCCTGTTCGCAGCGAAATTTAGCAATTCTGTGTAAGAACCACAACTACGTAAATATGCTTTATGCACACAACAATAATTTTCGCGAATGCAAAGACCAATCGTACCAACGTTGTAATCATTCCATCATCGCCGGGTTGCGAGATAAAGTTGGATCTGTAAAGACTCTCGTAGGATCTTTCAATGCTTGACAAATCAGGCGGTTCTAAACACTTTAGCAAAGCTGGCGTGGTTGGCTCGTCCTTCAAAATCTCCTTTAGCATGAGAATTACACTATCCAGTGGCATTCGAAGCATTTCTCCTGATTCAAACTCTTTCATGAAGGAATCGTAGGCCTCTCTAGTGTACAAACGGTACTGTGGAATTAAGAAGGCGGCGTCAGACAATATTAAAGATTGTGCGAATTTACATTATTGAATGCGCAAAGTCGTAAAACTCACCACTGTCCCCGGCCTCACTCGACCAACGCGACCAGACCTCTGCTGAGCGCTGGCTCTTGATATCCAACAGGGGGATAGCATCTGTCGATGACTGTCAGCATTGTATGTAATTTGTTTCTGAAGACCAGTGCAAATGACGTGGTCACAGTCGGGGATAGTCAGACTTGATTCAGCAGCATTTGTTGCAATGATGATTTTCACGTCATCTGTCTCATCAAAAACTGTCATTTGGTCCTCAAAAGGGACATCAGAGTGAATTGGTATGCACACAAATGAACGACCTGGTATATACGTTTCATCAATCTTCTCCGATATACTTTCAATGTCCTTCATACCTGGTACAAAGATGAGGACAGAACTACCAGGCTGCCCCACGGATATGGCAACGCGAGCTGCGAGGCTATAGAGATGTTCCATAGCACTATTTGATGGAGCTGTTATGCACTTTGATTTTGTGCATTCGCTTTCAAGATGCTTGACTGATTGGATCAATTTAGGTGGGAGTCTAAGATGGTGTGGCAACTCTTCCACAAAGACCTCATCGATTGGAAATCTTCTGGCGCCGACTTTAATAGGTGGTTCAGCAATATCAAAGTATTCTTGATACAACTTAGCAGCCAATGTTGCCGACATTAAGACAAGTCGAATATAGGGATTGCTCTGTAGCAATCGGCGACAGAGAAGGCAGAGCACATCCGTGTCGACGGAGCGTTCGTGAACTAAGAATTAATAGTTCGGTTAGGATGTAATCCTTTTGTGCACTAACAAGCATTACGCCAAGCACCACGACAAAACATACCTTCATCAATAATTAGATGAGAGACCCTGTCGAATACCTCGGGATGGTTTGCCAAAACCCTCACTAAGTAGCCGGTGGTGCAAAAGACCGCACGTGTCGAACTTGATTGATACTCCCTGACTCCATGACCCATCCGCAGTGCAATGGCTTTCCCAAACTCTGGCTCCGTCACGCGCAGGCGTTCAACAAGACTTTTTGCCGCAATACGACGCGGCTGAGATATGAAGAGTCTGACTTCGCTCAACGCTGGATCATCTGGGGTAGCTCCCTTCATCACCATGATGGGCACCCTCGTCGATTTTCCGCAGCCTGCAATACGATTGATCAAAGTGTTTGTCCGTTGTTAGGACCAAACTGATAGATACATGAGTTTTCTTCCAAATGTTTGCACTCACCTGTTTCTCCTTGAATGATTGTAACGCGATTATTGTTTATTTGTGACATGATCCGTCCTTCATGTTCGTCAATGGGAAGTTTGATTGGGGCTTCGATTTTCTTCATGTGACCAGAGCGAACGGAGCGACCGTCACCAGATCCCTGTTGTGCTTCAGATTCGCTCTTAGACTCGGGCCGCTTTCCGCGTGAAGGCAGGTTTGTCTGGCCAGGATTAGGATGTCGTAGCTGATACAGGGTTTGGTGAAACTTGTAGCATTCGAAAAGCTTGCATGGGGGCGACATAAGCGCTAGAGGGGACGCTGCGCTTCGCCGCAGCGTATAGGCAATGCACGACTCGATCAAGTAACAAGCCGGAACATCTTCCCATGCAGGTCTGAAAGAATTGTTTGCATTATCAGGTCGTGGAGAAGACATTTGATTGAGAGCTCTTATGTGTATCTCATCGAGAACACCCTTTTCACCTTCTTCGGTATCATCCAGGTGCTCGTCCAAGTAGGCTCTCAAACTCCGGACAATAGATGCTTTCAAATTCGTATCACCTGTCTGAACTACCGAGAGCTCAATAGGGAAGTTACGTGGCAGCTTCATGGTGAGATCACGCGTCTCTTCCGGTTCATCCTCGGCGAGTTTCTCCCGCGCCTCGGCAGCTTCAGCTCCTGATATCAGTAGGAATTCTTCGTCGAGACTCTGCAATCCGTAGAACTTGCGAGCAAAGTTAATTGCAGTCGCTGTCTCTTCGCCATTGATAGATTGTACACGGTACCCTTTCCCTTCTGAACGCAGGTGATCCATTATATCATTCGCCTTTCGCTGACCTGTATAATCAAAAGTGTCATTGGGTGAACATCCTACGTAGTCATTGCCTAAAAGAATCGCAAGTTCCACCATGGCCGCTTCGTCGGGTAATTGCATAGTTTGTACCAGTTCTCTACGTGAAATAATCGATCCAGTGACTACGGAACCGTCTGCTTCCAATGTGCTCACTGGTATATACCGTGCTTTGGGAAAGAAACAGAAATCGGAATCGTTCCCTACAACGTACGCGTTGGGTGTTGTTGCTACCAGCCGTGCAATTTCTGCATCTGCTTCCTCTTCACAAAACATCGTTTGTACGTTCAGCAACTTGAGGGTAAATTTCACTTGCGTGAGAAAGAGTCGATTCTTGGGAAACATTGATTCCCACTGGCACACGCGGTCGACTGACGGCATGATACCATTGCAACAATACTGCTGAAAGGCCGACCATTCCGCAGGTCGTTTCTGTTTCCGATTTTGCTCTGTTTTTGCTTTTGCAGTCCACTGTAATGGTTCTGATGGTTGCTCTTGATCTGTGTCGCTTGCGTGGTCGTTCGGTTTGGCCTTGGCCTTGCGTCGTTTGCCACCATCAAATACCACAATTAACTTCATATGGTGTTTCTTTTGCAGTGTTTCTACAAACTCACGTGTCACTTCGTCCAACAATATTAAGGGAATCAAATTGGGCAGCAGTCTTGTGACTTGTTCTGGTGTCAGATGTTTCGTGGAACAAGAACAATTATTATTGGTCGACGATCGTCTTCCAGAAGATAAAGCAGAAGAAGATCGAGCGGAGGTTGACTCTTTGCGATTCAAAACTTGATTTACGTGTCGGGCATAGGCAATGCGATGAACATGAAAGGCAAATCCAGCTCCATCAATGTACAGCGTCGACCGTCGCTTGATCTGCGATACCCTAGAAGCAAATCGTGGACAATTGTGCATGACACTTGGATCCCGCCAGAGAGAAGTCGAACAACAAGGCGTTCCAGCTTCATCGGGCAACCATCCTTCTTCTTGAAGGACTTTGTTGAACCCTCGGACGCCCATCTTTTTTTTTATGAAGTAAGTTGGATTGTTATGGTCTGGATCTGAGACAGCAGGTGTTGGCAAACCACGGAAAGACCGCGCCTTTTTAAAAAAAGACTTGACACGTTCTTTGGAAAAGCAGAAAGGGATAGCAGGACCAACGAATCTCGTTCTCGTCAACAGATCTGGCTTAACTTTGAAAAGAGCCCTTTGAAAAGTCGTCTAATCTTTGAAGCTAGCTAGCAGTAGTAGAGTAGTGGAAGGATCTAGCTAGTAGCAGGACGATCGTATCAACACCAATAGAAGGGGCTCTGAGCTCTGACACGAGTGATGAAAGAGGGACAGATTTTTTTGTATCCTTATCTTTGTTGTTGTGCATTTTTTCTGGATGAAATTTGGAGTTTCCCTTAGGGATAATATTGGCTCAGAACCTCTTTGACTGATGTCAGGCAAGTAGTGATGTCATGAGAGTGATTCATTCGATGCAGGACGACGATCCAAACCAGCCATCACAGCGATCATCATCAAAATAACGAAGAAGAATTGCAACATCCAAAGAATTGCAACATCCAAATCGCAAAAAAAAAGCATTCAATAAAAGGAGTAGATAACAACAAACGAAACGAAATCCGACAAATTGAAAATCCCGTCAACATGCGTTTTGTCTACGGTGCAATCTCTTGTCTTTTAACAGCGACTGCGATTTCGGGCTTTACTTCTATTATTTCACCAAGTAAAAGGAATCGTTATGCCTTGACGTCACATGCCAGCACCAGAAGCAGCAGCAGCACCACCACCAGTAGCAGCAACTCTCTGAAAGAAGTGGTAGCCGTGGCTACCGAATTACGGAACGAAAAGATCACAGTCGATGATGAGAGACAGAAAACAAATACTCGTACAAAAAGCAACAATATTATTGAACCATTAACGGAAAAAGAAATCAATGCTCGATTGGGAATCCAATTAAATAAGATGCAAGCCAAAGACAGTCAGTCACTGCAGTTGAGCAAAGAGGTGAGTGTTTATGGGTGGGTGGGGGATCGAGTTTATGGGTGGTCGAATGCTGGATACGACGGAGCGTAATCGTTTGTAAATCATCGGTCAGGGTATCGACCTTTTAGTATGTTGTATCGTTGTATCTCACCGACGTTTGTTCCCGCGAAATAATAATATCAACATACAAACCAACAAAAAAACCAACAATAATTCAGGATTTGAAAACTGTCTACGAAGACGATCATCTCTATGTGGTTGATAAACCATCGGGTGTTCTTTCGGTTCCTAATAAAATTGTACATCCATCCCTAGCACAAACTGTGTTTGATGCGGTCGGGTGCGAAATGGGACGTATGGATATGATGGTAGTCCACAGACTGGGCATGGATACCAGTGGACTCATGGTCTTTGCCAAAACAATGGATGCTCTGCGGGGAATGAACACCGTCTTTCGGACACGAGACATTGAACGAAAATACGAAGCCTTGGTGTGCGGACACGTGGAACAAGATTCTGGAATGATTAACCTTCCACTGATGCGAGATTACGAGTTTCCACCCTTTATGCGCATTAGTACCGATGATCATCAACGGGCACTCGTCGATTTAGACCCAGAACAATTGGAAAACAAAAAGTTATTAGATTTGCCCAAGGAAGCCTTGACAAAATATGAGGTCATCTCCAGAGAAGACTTAGACGGACAACCGGTTACCCGTGTGGCATTGACGAGCTTGTCGGGACGGACTCATCAACTCAATGTGCATATGGCAGCTTTTGGTCATCCCATTGTTGGTGATGATACGTATGGAATTAATGGCGATGCGGCACCCAATGGAGGACTGACAGATGCGGAATTAGAAGAATTGATTCCAAATCCCAACCGTGCCACTGATCGACTGCAACGACGCATTGCTGCTACAGGAACTGGTCCTTGCGTTCATGCTAAATCGCTCAAATTTAGGCACCCAGTTTCCGGTGAGGAACTTTCCTTTGTGGTCGATGCACCATTTTAAAGAGGAACTGTTTCGGAGACCACGGTTGCGAAAGGACCTTGTTGAATAGGATGCATAAAACTTACTCGTACACGTCAACAAATTGAAAAGCACAATATCAATTCAATCTCGCAATTCCAAGAGTATTGAAAAAGTAACTCTGTAATACTACTGCATGAATTCCCATTTAGTGCGTCTGTAATGTCATGCGCAGTTTTTGTAAATACAATGTTTCGTCGCTATTTTTCACTGAATTCGAAAATGCTATGCAGAAGCAGCATTCCTTTGATTCTACCGACCACCACCACCGTCGCTATTGCCATCTTTATCTTCTTCGGGGGGAACCGTTACCACGTGCTGAGCAGCAGCCAATGGCTGCGCTTCTTTTGTTGCATTGTACCCACCGCCATTCTTTCTCATAAAGACGTGATATCGTTTTCGAAACAAACGGTCGTCTTCAAACTCCATAGAATTACGATCAACATCCCATCCGTATTGTTCAATGGCGTAGTCTGTCCAAAATTTCTGATTCACACCTCCCCAATCAAATTTGGCCTTGCAGAAGGGGTAGCTTACCTGCTCAATAATCACAGGTGCACCTGGCTTGGCAATGCGAATCATTTCGGATGTCCACAATCCAAACCAATCGCGTTGTCTCTGTTGGACGACCTCCGCTAATTTCTGGTCTTGCCAAGTCTTGCCGTCGCAAAGGAGTTCGTATTGTTCAAAATTTTTCGTAACTCCCATGCCTAGATCTAACGGGTCCAGAAGTGTGCTGTTTTGTTATTATTTATTATTTGGGAAGAAAAGGGGGTGGCATATTTGATTGAGTGAGTTGTGAGGAAATATTTCCAAAGTATGCCCAACTGTAAACACAGCATTGCGAACAAAACATACCTGATGTAACCAGTAAAAACAAGATCAAAGGAATCAGAAGGAATGAAATGAAGGTCTGTTGAATCACCAGTACACACGGATCCTTTTGTGGCATTTAACGATGGAAGCAGAGCATCCAATACGAGATTGGAAGTATTGACGGAGTGTGCCAGGTATTCATTGCCATATACGATTAAATTGTTCACCCCTTTGACTTCTTGCAAAATTTCCAGAGTCATGATTAAATTCAATCCAATACCACAGGCTGATTCATAGATAGTATTACCGTCTTGTAAATGTTTTGGAAACCTTGTCGATTTCCAATGGTACATCCCAGCCTTGACAAAATCGTACGTTTTGCCCCATCCATCGAATTCTGCGTTGTGGAAATTGTCCAAGAATCCGGTAAAGTTGTTTTCAATCTCAGAGGTTTGATTGTTGTAGGATGCTTCAATACTTGTATTGGCATAATTTTGGGCATCTGGGACCACAGAGGGACACTGGTAGTTGACTTTGTGACTGGTCTTGTCCGTTATGCCTGAAATGTTTTCAATGGTCCCATTGGGGAACAGTAGGGTTCCATCGTCGCGAACGAGGGGCCGGCCAAAATTGTTGTATCTTGGCAGTACAATTGCGAGACAAGCAGCCAATAGAAAGGAAATGCCCAACCAAAAGGCACACCTCCAATCGATGCGCTCTCCACCAGCTGCACTGTGGCTGGAAGAAAAACCGTACATGAAATAATCGTCCAAACCGTTTCCGGCGGATCCGGCGTCATTGATGTGGTCACCGTCACCGAGTCGCGAAATCAATCCTTCGTCTTCTCCAGAATTGTAGCCTTCGTTATCATCGTCACCATTATCATCTTCATCATCATCATCATCATCATCAAAGGATGAGTTCGGATATCCAGACAAGGAATGATGAGAGCCAGTACCAGCAGTCACTTGTTGGTAATTACCATTTGCACCGCCTCTTCTTCGCCTTCTGCTGCTCCGTTTGTTACGAGTGCGTGTGTTGGTAATCTGATGTTGAGGATATCCTACCAGCTCCATATCGTCACTGTAATCATCACCCTGTTGTTGCTGTTCGAGGTCTTTTACTGACATTGGTTACTTCTGAAAGAGAGTATATAACAGTACTCGGTGTAGTTGCTGGTTCTTAAGTTCTAGTTTCTAGTAGTCTATTCTACAGTACAGTAGTAGCTACTTTACGTAATAATAATGTTACAAGCACCAGAACTCGTTCAGCACACTCGTACGATTTCGAATAATTGCTTTTACGTTGTTTTGAGTGCGAGTACAAGAAGTCATCCAAATGCAGAAGCTGTGTGCGCCTTTCTGTCTACCCATTTTCCCTCTCTCTCAACGAAATAATTCTTGAGGAATGGATAACTTACTCTATCAATTACGCAAATTGTAGGCAAGACAATACAGAAACTTTAGGCTTCTTGCATTTATTTATTCTTTAGCGAGAGATCCTTTATATCCTAATTTCTTTCTTGCTAAAATCAGCTGGAGACTCGAGCATGGACTTTATCTGGCGGTAAGGATACAAGGATCGATGTCCATCCGACCAATCCACGGAAAGGGCGTATTGGCCAGTAGGATACATTTTCATAGGTCGAATATTCTCCGAAACATCAGAAGCTCGTAAAATTTGGCGTCCAGTCATTTCTTCCACACAAGAAGCACAACGACATCCTCTTCGTAGATTGGCGGGTGTAATAAAGTCGTCATCAATCTTGATCTTGTGTTCACTTTCGTCGTACGAAATATTGGGCCGCATCGAGCTCTTGTTGTATTTGGTTTTGGCTACCTCAGTCACCACAGTTCCAGCCAAATCAGCATAAATCTTAGCTTGAGAACTGTCAGGATGTTCAAGAACATACGGCGTACCAGAATCACCGTTGGCGGCAATTTGGTCCATCAGAGGCATAGAGAAGGTGTGCTCAATACCCCATTGCTCTGATAGGCGTTTCTTGTGACCAGGCCCAAAAAGGCGAATTTGCTCAGGTTCTTCCGGTATTTTATCCAGGACCGCTTGCACCAATGCCTCAGCCAAATCATCCGCTTCTCCGTTTGCAAAATTTCCTCCGGCAGATAATTTGGCCACAAAGTCCTTTTTCAAAGAATCCTTTTGGTTCTCCATGGCAGCGCGTTGATCGACTTCGTAGTAGGCCATGTTTTCCACAACAGCCACACAGGGAACATTGACAGAATCGAACATTTCCACACCGCGCACAACATCAGCAAAGCTTAATTCTTGCGGTGTTGTGACAATGACAGCTGCAGTGATGTTCAGTCTCTGCGTTAGGGTCAATTGAATATCTCCCGTACCTGGTGGCATGTCCAATATCAAGTAATCCAGACTTCCCCAATGCGTGACAGTCAAAAACTGATCCAAGAGCTGAGTGATCATGGGTCCTCGCATCACCGCACTGCCTTCGTTGACGTATCCGAACGACATGAGACTAACGCCATTGCGCTGAAGGGGGGCAATTTGACGTCCCACAAATCGAACCACATCGTTGTCGGGTGTTACCATGGTTGGCAGGGACGGACCAAAGAAGTCAGCGTCAAAGATGCCAACCGTAGCTCCTAATTTCTGCAAGGCAAAGGCCAGATTCACTGCTGTTGTGCTTTTTCCGACGCCGCCCTTACAACTGGACACTGCAATGATAGCTCCGACTTTGGTCATTCCGAGTGTTTCAGTATCCATTCCAGTTGTTTGCGCCGTCATGGTCACATCGACACTTTGTGTCCAAGGTAAATCTAGAACCAAACGCTCGCAGTCCGATGCAAATACTTCCTTTACGGGGCAGGCGGGCGTCGTCAATTCAACCTCAAAGGACACCTTGCGGGACGATTCGTCCAGAGCCAGATTTTGAACAAATCCCAGAGTAACAATATCCTGATTGAGATCGGGATCAATCACAGCCTTGAGGGCCTGTAAGACTTCTCCTTGCCATTCATTGGGAATATCGGGAAGGTCAAAGTCTCGTCCCTCGTTTTTTACAGCATTCAATGTTGTGGTTGAGCTTGGATTGGATGGCAAGCGATGAAATTGGGCGTTCTTCTTGCTTGGGTGATTTAACGCTGCAACCGATTTCGTGGTAAATGGAAAGGATGGTCCAACAAAGGCATCTACCCAGCCCACAAATACTGATATGAGGAGGATTTTCAAGACGTTGCAGCTTAATCTTGTCATAGTTTTGCTATATCTATAGTGATAATTAGTTGTGCATGGAGAAACGAGAAACTAAAATATGTGACGATCTCAGCCTCAACAAGTTGAAGTTGTTGATTGATTATTTTTTACTAATTTTTTTCTAGTACTAGTAGTCTACTAGAGTCTTCTTGGAAGCAAAAAATCAGAATGAGGTTATGATGACGTCACAGTAATAGCGAGATCCACTGTGCGAGTATAGAGTTGCGGAGATTTCCGACTCATTTTTCTTGGAATTAATAAAAAACGAGGTTCGGTTCGTTGGGGCAAAGATCCAGAGAAGGTGTATCATCTGTTATCACCATTCCCGGGATATGGAAAAATCCCGGGGCTGTGT
>Ga0100402_1003697_pt1 | contig 16533 bp, 6 predicted proteins | sample CryGeyme20150102_FD_80419 | JGI IMG/M metagenome (GOLD analysis project Ga0100402, IMG submission 80419) | Groundwater microbial communities from Crystal Geyser aquifers in Utah, USA - Crystal Geyser metaG 2015-0102 | ecosystem: Environmental > Aquatic > Deep subsurface > Groundwater | place...
ATATAAAAAAATATAAAAAATATATTATTTCCTTACATTTATAATCAAAACTGCTATTTTTTTTTCTTCCTCTTTCCCAATAGATAAGACTTGATTTATAAAATAAAATTCTAAATAAAATTTATATAATTTATCATATTTCATTTACTATTATTTGTTATAATTGTATTCTTAACATTATCCATTAATAATATAAAATTATAATAATAACTCTATACTTAAAATTTAAACTTAAACAATATTATATAATTTAATAATTTAAATTAAATTATAATAAAATTTAATAATATTAAGAAAATAAATATAAATGGATAATAATGAGAAATATCAACTATTCATTCGGCTTGTAAAAGAATTGTTTGAAAAAACAATCAAACTGTTTCCTAAGAAAAGTTCCTATTTTAATGATTATAGTTCTTTTTCGAAAGAGATATCAGATAAATTAGGAATTGAGACATTAACAAGACTAAATGCAGATAAGTACTTCCCGTATATGAGAATGGGTTTAGAATCAGAAAACATCGACGTTATCGAAACCACACTAGAATATATGATCAAACTAATCAAAGAAGATTTTCTTAACGGAAATTCAGAAATATTAGTAAAATTAGTCGATAAAACCACACAAAAAGAAAGTATAACAAAAAGGAAAACAATCGATATAATGATACGTTCCGTTATTAAGATAATAAACATTAACGATGAAAAATTATGGCTATATGTTATTAAATTACTTTATACTATTATTCAACACTGTAAAAATATAAACGGAGAGTCAATAACAAATATATTCAAGACTTGTATTAAGATTAATTTAACTAGCAAGACACAGAAAAATATAGACACCTCAAAGACTGCTTTGAACTATATAATTTCTACTATATTCGATAAAATGGAGACGTCCAATTCGAATATATTTGCAGAAAAGGAATTAGGAGAATTAAGAATAGAAACATTATCAAGACAAAATAGCTTTAATGAAAAAAATAATCCATTGAAATACACAATAAAAAATTTAGTATATTACTTAGAAGATTTAGTAAGCATTGACGACTATAATAATACTCTTAGTTCTGATATAGACAATAAAAGTAGTTTTTTAAACTCTACAGAGTTAAATTCTTCACATAATACTAATACTAATAACTTTGACAATTCATTTACTACACACGGTAACCCTAAAACAAAGACAAGTTTTAATAGATTAATCCCATATAACACAAGTTCTATAACGAATAACCCCAAGAATTCTTTTATTTATAAACCAGTTGAGCTTTGGAATGAGCGAGGAAATCCTGCTGGTATGTTCGGATGGTGTTTTATATGCAGAGATAGTGCTGATTTTTATTGTAAGGATACAAGATATCCAGTTTGTAGTTTTATATGTAAAAAAAGAATAGTTGAGGATGATCAAAGATTAATGAAATATGAAAGTTATGGAGGATTTGTAGAGAAAGAAGATATCGGCACATTAGATCTAATGGATTGTATAACAATTTTCAAGAGTATTTGCAGACTAGTTAACACCAGCGTTACCCTAAGCAACGACTCATCAAATGTTAAAAGCAAACTACTTAGTCTTAACTTACTACTAGTATTACTCCAAAGCCCAGGGGGGAACTTCTTAAACAAAATCGAGTTCATTAAAATGATCAAAGAAGATTTAATGGAAGGACTTCTTAAAAACTGTTTAACAAACGATTTTTACTTATTCGAAATTTCCTTACAAGTTTTCGTTAAAATATGGTTTCATTTCAGAGAGCACTTAAAACAACATATAGGAGTCTTTATCGAAATGATATTTTTAAAGGTTCTTGATTCAGGTAACACCCCATACAACTTTAAACTCTGTGTTTTAGACAATTTATTTTTCTTTGCTGAATATTACTACGCTAAGTTTTTTGTTGAATTATATATAAATTATGATAGTGACTTAAATGAAAAAGATCTATTTTTTACTATTATCAATACATTATTAAAGATAACACAGGGCAGATATACAAAAGATGATCATATGATGCAACCCCAATTGGAATATTCCTTAAGACTCAAGGCCTTAGATACTATATTTCATATGTTGAAATCGATATATTCTTTTACTTTCGAACAGAACTCACTAGGACAGAAGAAGTACCAAAATATTGATGAGATATACCCAAATATGGAAAATGAAGAACTTAATAATCCGCTAGAGGAGTCTACTATGATGATGGATACTACTATTGATCTTAAAGAGAGATTAGAAGTGTCGAGAAAATTAAAACAAGATATTTCTGTTGCTGTTGATAAATTTAACTTAAAACCTAAGAATGGAATTTCTTACCTGAAGAAAGTTGGAATAATCTCAAAGGATAATGAAGTAGAAGGTATAGTCCACTTTTTAAACTCTAATGGACTTAAAAAAGAAAGAATAGGAGAGTATCTTGGAGAGCACCATGACATTACTTTAAAATGTTTGGATTATTATACGAATACATTTGATTTTAAAAATTTACATATAATCCAAGCTATACGAAATTACCTTAGTGGGTTCTTACTACCTGGTGAAGGACAGAAAATCGACAGAATAATGCAAAAATTCGCTGCTAAATACTTCAAAGACAACTCAACTCGCTTTAATAATCCTGATTGTACATACTACCTTTCATTTGCTATTATCATGCTACAAACTGATACTCATAATATACATGTCAAAAACAAAATGGGTTTAGAAGGCTTTACAAAAATCTGCAAAGGAATAAACGGAGAAACTGACTTAGACCAAGAATACTTAGCAGACATATACGAACAAATTAAGAATAATCCTCTTACCCTTATAGAGCATGAAGAAGCTAAAACTAGATACAATTTTAGAAACTCTCCCACTAAAAAACTAGAAGCCCAGAAAAGAGAAAGCATAAGAATATACGAATTAGGAACAGTCCAGCTAAAACTAGGTCAAGATAAACAATATATAAGCATATGTGAAATAGAACATATTGGACCAATGATTGGAGCAAGCTGGAGTGTTCTTTTGGCAACTTTTTCAATAATGATAGAAGAGTCTGAAGATAATTTATTTGTTAGTAAGAGTGTTGAAGGAATTGTCTATGCGATAAAACTATGTGGGTTATTAAACTTAGAATTACCTAAAACGGCATTGATTAAAGCTATTTGTAAACAGACGAATTTATTGCAAGTGAAGGAGTTAAAAGAAAAGAATGTATTATGTATTAAAAATGTTATACACCTGGCCAAAAATGAAGGCAAAATTCTTAAAGGGTGTTGGAAAATTGTCCTTGATATAGTGTCAAAAATTGATTTATACAATCATCTAAACACATGTTCCAAAAAACAACTCGAAAGCTTCTTCACCGAAATAAAAATTAATAAAAAGAGTTTAAACATTGACAAAGAGATACTTATCGAAAAAGTAAAAATCGAAAAACTTTCAAACGATATCAACATGGATGATATCGATATCATTTTCAACAAAACAGTAAATCTCAACCAAGAATCTATAATAGACTTTGTAGAGTCACTCTGCGAAGTAAGTAATTCTGAATTATCAAATAAAGATCTACAACGTATATTTTCTCTTCAAAAGCTTGTCGAGGTTGCTGAGCTAAATATGGGCAGGGTAAGGATACTCTGGGTTAAGATATGGGGCATCATCTCCGAGCACCTAGTGGCAGTAGGCTCTAATACAAATCCGATAATAGCTGAGAAGGCTATAGACTCCTTAAGACAACTAGCAAAGAAGTTTTTAAATAAAGAAGAAGACAGTGTTTATAACTTCCAAGCAGAGTTCTTAAAGCCTTTCGAAGAAATACTTAAAAACAATATTAATATATTTAGAACAAAAGAGTTTGTAATAACTTGTATAAAAAGCTTAGTAATGCAGCAAACTCATATGATTAAGTCAGGTTGGAAGGTTATCTTTAATATATTTAATATAGCTTGTGATGATATAAATATAGAAATAATAAAGACAAGCTTTGAGATGATTGAGAAAATATCAAGGTATCATTTTGATTCAGTTAAAGAATACTTTTCTGATTTAGCTAATAGTATAAAAAAGTTTTCGAAACATTACCCTGAGAGATGTGTTAGGTTGTTTGAGTTTTGTTTTCAGAATTTAGATGATAATGAAAATATAGTTATCTTATTCTCATCACTTTCTTTAGTCATCACCAACGTTCAAGAAAACGAGCGTAACTTCGCCTGCCAAACATTTTTTGAAATACTTAATAACTGCCCATTGAACGAAGAAGTCTTCAAGCACATCTTTTCAAAGGTCCTCATTCCTATTATTGATGATCTAAAAAACTTAAAAATTACAAATACTCTTCAGCAAGTTCTTATCCTTATTTGTGAGTTATTTGGTTCTCAATATCACTTCTCAGAGGCAATTATTGATATTTATCTTGAAAAAATAACAGAAATAATAACATGTAACCATGAAGAAAGTTCAGTAATAGGTATAGAATGTTTACAATATCTGATTGATAAGCTATGCGAAATTGGTTCAACTGATTTCTGGCATTCAATATGTGTTACTCTTTCAAATGTATTTCAAAAGACAATACAATATGAGTTTAAAACGTTAAATATTGAGAAATTAAACAATATAGAAATACATGACGAAATCCAAGAACTTGTTAATAGAAATATAGTTAACTGTATTGTTCAACATAATATAATTCAACTAAGTGAGAGTTTAGTCGAAAACTACTTTAAAAAAATTAGAGTCTCAGACTTGAACTTTATTTTAGACTGTTTACATGACTCATATTGCTTAGCATATGATTTTAATTGTGAGTTTGAGGTCAGAAGTTTAATTTCATCTAAGTTCATGTCAGATTTAACACAAGTAGCAGCTTTATTTAAGCAACAAAAAGATGGCTCTGCACTATATTTTCAAATACTAAATAAAATATATGATGAGAGTGAGGATGAAAAGTATAAATTATCTTCGAAGAAAAAGATGATAATAGCATCATTACAAATACTAAAACAATTTGTAGAAAGAATCAGTTTCGAAGACACAGACGAATACGAAATACACGAAAATAATCGATTAATAGCAAACATGGTACCAATAATAATAAATCATGTGATACCTTCCCTAATTAAAATCAACTTTGAAAATGAGACAGACTACTTTGAAGAATTTACTAAAAGGTTTTTAGAAATGATTGTTTGCAATATATATGAAATAAGAGAGAACATTAAAGAAATATTAAGTTTTATATTTTTTAAAATGTCAATAGGTAATAACAATGAAGATGAGAAGGAAGTTGAGTAGTATTATTTTATAATTTTATATAATTATATAAAATTTATTATTATAATAATAGTTAAAGTATATTATTATAATTAAGTTTTATAATAATATAACATTAATAATTATACTATAATAATGTATGTAAATAATAATATAATTAATTATTATTAATTATATTAATGAAAATAACAAATAGTTTTATTTAAACATAAATTATAGCTACATAGTAAATTTAATTATTTTATAGTTCATGCATGTGATCTTTTACATCACCATCATTTCCATAATCTCTTTTGTATAGAACTGTTAGGAAATTAACTAATTTATCAAAAGTAACTTCTTTTCCTTTATTGTTTCCAGCAGTAATAAATTCTTTTTGGTAATTTTTAAAATCACCGTCTGTAACAGGACCGTCATAGTTTAATAAGGATTCTAATCCTTGAGCTGATGAGATTTTACCGCTGTGGTTTTCATCATATTTATCAAAGATGTCTCTAGCGGCACTTTTGGCAAGGTTGTCAGGGCTTAACATTTCAGCATCCATTCCAAAGGATTTTTGTAAGAATGAAGTTCCAGTTTGAGCTGATACTAATTTTTTAATGAAGTAAGTATTAAGTTCTTTGCTTGATACGTTACCGTCACCGTCGATATCGGCGTCGGCGAAGTGGTCTCTGAAGCTATGTAAGTCTTCTTTTTTGGCATCGGGGTTAATTTTCATATAGCTGTTGAAGGCTTCAGCGAAGGTAAGATTTCCACTGTTGTTTTTGTCAGCATTAGCGAAGACTTGGTCGACTAAGTGTTTAGCTTGTTCTTTGATGGATTCTTGAGCTTTGGGAGTGTTTGAGTCGGTAGTTTTTGCGGTAACAGTAATTTTATCATCATCGTCATCTTCATCAGCTTGTTTAGTTTTAGTTAATAATTGGACGAATGATTCTTGAACATTAGCATGTAAGAAGTAATCTCTTAGCATTTCTCTTGAAACCATACCGTGATGATTATTATCTACATCTCTCATTACTCTGTTAAATTCATCTTTTTGTTCTTGAGTAGCATCTGGGTGGAGTCTAGCGTGACAATTTCTTAGTTCAGTAGTATCTAGTTTAGCATCTTGGTTTGCATCGCAATCTTTCCATAATCTGTCGACTTGACCTTCTACGGTTGTGTCTTCCTCTTGTTTTTTGAAGACTTTTCCTTTTTTATTTTTCATTTGGAGGAAAGTGGGTCTTGATAAACTGCATAAGAAGTCGGAAAGAGCAGCTTTGGTAATTCCTTTATTTTCAGTATCGAGTTGATCAACCATTTCTTTGAAGTGTCCTCTTCTTTCATCATTTGGATGTTCTTTATCAAAGCTTTCCATTACAGCAGCTTTTGTAATAACTCCAGAGTTATTAGTGTCATTTCTTCTGAAAATATCATCAGTTATATCGTTACATTCGCTTCTGTTTTGTTTTAATTTAATACCCATTTGAACTAAACTATCAGATTGAGTTTGTTCGTGCATAGCTCTAATAGCTTCTCTTAATTCGTGTTTTGACACTTTTCCATCTTTGTCAGCGTCAGTTGCGTCAAATACGTTTGTAACAAAGGCGTCTAATCCTTCTTGAGTCCATTCTGGGTTTAATTTTTTGTATCCTTCGATAGCTTCAGCTTTGGTAATAAGACCATCTCTATCTACATCAAAAAGACTAAACATTTTATTAACTTCATGGTCTAGACCTTCTCTTCCTTCTCTTTCTCCAGATTGTTGTAAGAAAATTTGACCGGCACCACTGTCGAGATGCTCGATAATGTAGAAGACTAATATGTTAAAGCTAATTTTTCTGTCAAGGGAGTTTTCAGCAGCTCTTTTCCAAATAGCTTTAAATTGTTCTACTTCTTGAGTAGTAGCATTAGGGTGGGTTTCTCTATAAGCTGCAAGTCCGTCGATTTCGTCAATGTAACCTTTTCCAGTTCTATCACCGTAGATGAAAAGTTTTCTAACCATATCTCTAACTCTAGATTCTTGATATATTTCTCTCCAAATTTGGGTATACATTTCCTCTTTAGTAACTTTTCCATCTCTATCACTATCACATTTATCATAAACAGCTTTAAATCTATCAAAATCTAATTGAGAAGCATTTGGATTTTCAGCATTGAATGTTTCAATAGCCTTTTCTCTAGTAATATATCCTTTGTGTTCTAAATCACATCTTGCGAAGATATCGTCAATTCTTTTTTTGACATCTAAATCAATTTTAGCTTTTTCGTTAGGGTCGTTTAAGTCTTGTTGGATTAAAGCAGCTCTTCTTCTTGGAGGAGTTTGTAATAATTCAGCTCTTCTACCTTCTCTTCTTTCAAGGAAGAAGAAAGCGTGGCGTTGTCTTCTTTGTAAGAATTCTGCATCAGCAACTTCGTCTTCGTCTTCTTGTCTTTCTAATTCTCTTCTGACTTCTTTGTCTCTTGTGTATTCAGTTCCTTCTAATAAGTTTCTAAATTGGTCTGGAGTAATGTAACCATCACCGTCAGTGTCTTTGCTTTTCCAGTAGTCGGCGAAGATTTCTTCTTCACGTTCATTCATTCTGTTTCCACCATATCTGTCCATAATTAATCTTCTTACGATAGCATGGGCAGCTTTATTACTGACTAATCCATTTTTATCAACACCTCTATGTACTAAATCATCAATATCAACTTCTCCAAAATCTTCATCTTGCTTTTTTTGTGCAAAGTTAGAAGTTCTTCTTCTTTGAATTAATTCTTCATCATCATTAGCTCTTCTATTTCTTCTTTCGAAATCTCTATCTGATTCTCTTTCTCTTTGAACAAATTGAGGGTATCTATTTCCACCTCTTTGTACGAATTCAGAATTTCTTCTTGAATCAACTCTATCTCCGTGTCTTTGAACAAATTCGTCGTTTCTTCTTGCATCAACTCTATCTCCGTGTCTTTGTACAAACTCGGAATTTCTTCTTGCATCTACTCTATCTCCGTGTCTTTGAACAAATTCGGAATTTCTTCTTGCATCTACTCTATCTCCATGTCTTTGAACAAATTCGTCGTTTCTTCTTGCATCAACTCTATCTCCGTGTCTTTGAACAAATTCGTCGTTTCTTCTTGCATCTACTCTATCTCCGTGTCTTTGAACAAACTCGTCGTTTCTTCTTGCATCAACTCTATCTCCGTGTCTTTGTACGAATTCGGAATTTCTTCTTGCGTCTACTCTATCTCCGTGTCTTTGAACAAATTCGTCGTTTCTTCTTGCATCAACTCTATCTCCGTGTCTTTGAACAAACTCGTCGTTTCTTCTTGCATCAACTCTATCTCCGTGTCTTTGTAAGAATTCGGAATTTCTTCTTGCGTCTACTCTATCTCCGTGTCTTTGAACAAATTCGGAATTTCTTCTTGCGTCTACTCTATCTCCGTGTCTTTGAACAAACTCGTCGTTTCTTCTTGCATCTACTCTATCTCCGTGTCTTTGTACGAATTCGGAATTTCTTCTTGCATCAACTCTATCTCCGTGTCTTTGTACGAATTCGGAATTTCTTCTTGCGTCTACTCTATCTCCGTGTCTTTGTACAAATTCGGAATTTCTTCTTGCATCTACTCTATCTCCATGTCTTTGTACAAATTCGGAATTTCTTCTTGCATCTACTCTATCTCCATGTCTTTGAACAAACTCGTCGTTTCTTCTTGCATCAACTCTATCTCCGTGTCTTTGAACAAATTCGTCGTTTCTTCTTGCATCAACTCTATCTCCGTGTCTTTGAACAAATTCGGAATTTCTTCTTGCGTCTACTCTATCTCCGTGTCTTTGAACAAATGAATTTCTTACATGTCTTCCTAATTTTTGAATAAACTCTGGTGATTGTTCTTCTCTGTTAAATAATTCTTTTAATTCTTCTTTTGATAATTTTCCTTCAGTAGATACTCTGCTAAATTCAGCATCAAAACGATCTTCTTCATCTTGGGTTGGTTCTCTGTGTTCATGTTCATCAATTAATTTTTTAAATCCGGCATGAGCTTCATTTTTGTCAATAACTCCGTCGTGGTTAACATCGAAAGCTTCAAAGATTTTGTCAACAATTTCATTGATAGATGGTCTTTCGGCTGAGTCTTCAGATCTTTCTGGTCTTTCTCCTGATCTTTCTGGTCTTTCTCCTGATCTTTCTCCGGATCTTTCTGGTCTTTCTCCAGATGTTTCATCGGATCTTTCTGGTCTTTGTAAGAAACTATTAGTTCGACGTCTTTGTAATAAAGTTGATTCTCTATTGTCAATTTCATGTAACATGTTTCTTAGTCTGTTTGGTTTTACATTGCCATTTTCATCAGCGCTGGCGTTCCATAATTCTTGGAATTCGTCTTTTTCTTCACCAGATGGTCTTTCTCCTTCAACTTCTTTAACATGTTCAGTAAAAGCTAATTTAGCTCTAGTTTTATCAATATTTCCATTTTCATCAGTTAAAGATCTAATAAAGTCATCTTCTCTTCTTCTAGCACTTTCTTCAGTTTCTCCTTCTTGTTTTTTACTTTGGATAAAGAATAATCTCCTTCTTCTTCTTTCAACGAAGGAATCAACTTCATGTTCTAAGCTAGCGAAGAAGTCTCTTAATTCTCCTCGGGTAATTTTACCGTCAGTATCTTTGTCAATTCTATTGAAAAGATTGTTGAAATCGTCAACATTGTCGCTTGGGTGTTCAGCTCTCCATTCTTTTTCAGCGTCTTCTCTGCTAATTGTATCGTGTCCGTGGGCAAATCTAGCAAAGGCATCTCCGACCATGAGGTCTAATCTTCTTTCTCTGTCAACTGGGGTTTCGTCTTGCCTTGATTTAGTTTGAGCGAATACTCTTCGTCTTCTTGGTTTTTGAACAAATTCATCAGATGATTCTTCGTCATCTACAGATCTTTCTGGTCTTTCTCTTTCTTCGTCATCTTCAGATCTTTCTGGTCTTTCTCTATCTTCGTCATCTTCAGATCTTTCTGGTCTTTCTCCGTCTCCTCTTTCGGGTCTTTCTCTTCTTTCTTGACCTACTTGGACAAAGTATCTTCTTCTATGTCTTTGGATTAATTCAGCGTCTTCATTTCGTCTGGGTCTTCTGTCTTGTTTGTTTTGAACAAATTGAACATTTCTTCTTCTTTGAATAAACTCAGCTTCAGTTTCTCCTTCAAATCTTCTTTCTCTTCCTTCTCTTTCTCTTCTATCTCTTCTTTCTCTAGTTTCTGAATCATCATCTTGTTGAACAAATCTGTTTCTTTGACCTCTTTGAACAAAGTTTTCATCATTTCTTCTTCTACGTTGAACAAAATCAGTATCTCTTACTCTATCACCTCTTTCTCTTCTTTGTTGAACAAATGCTTCATCAGAAGTTTCTTCTCCAGTTGAGGAATTTTCTTCATCAGTTGATGAGCTATCTTCTCCGGTTGAAGAACTATCGTCTCCAGTTGATGAGTTATCTTCAGTTGAGGAGCTGTCATCAGTTGATGAGCTATCATCAGTTGTTGAGCTATCTCCAGTTGATGAGCTGTTTTCAGTTGGTCTAGTTGGTCTTTCTCCAGTTGGTGCAGGTGGTCTTTCTCCATTTGGTTTTTCTCCTGATGGTCTTTCTTCAGTTGGTCTAGTTGGTCTTTCTCCAGTTGTTCCAGTTGGTCCATCTTGTTTTTGAATAAATTCATGGTTTCTTCTTCTTTGGACTAAAGCGTCTTCAGATTCAATTGGTCTTTCTCTTCTTTCTCTTCTTGGTCTACTTTCATCATCTTGTTTTTGAACAAATTCATGGTTTCTTCTTCTTTGGACTAAAGCGTCTTCAGATTCAATTGGTCTTTCTCTTCTTTCTCTTCTTGGTCTACTTTCATCATCTTGTTTTTGAACTAATACTTCACGTCTTCTTCTTTGAACAAATGCATCTTCACTGGTTTCTTCTGGTCTTTCTCCACTTGGTCTTTCTCCACTTGGTCTTTCCCCACTTGGTCTTTCTCCAGTTGGTCTTTCTCCAGTTGGTTGTTGAACAAATACTCCACGTCTTCTTCTTTGAACAAATGCATCTTCTTCACTTTCTTCTGGTCTTTCTGGTCTTTCTCCAGTTGGTCTTTCTCCAGTTGGTCTTTCTCTTTCTCCGGTGGCTCTTTCTCCGGTTGGTTGTTGAGCAAATACTCCACGTCTTCTTCTTTGAACAAATTCTTCATCAGATTCAACTGGTCTTTCTCTTCTTTCTCCAGTTGGTCTTTCTCTTTCTCCAGTAGCTCTTTCTCCAGTTGGTTGTTGAACAAAAACTCCACGTCTTCTTCTTTGAACGAATGCTTCATCAGATTCAACTGGTCTTTCTCTTCTTGGTCTTCTTTCTCTTTCACTACTTTCACTATCTTGTTTTTGAACAAATTCTCTTGTTCTTCTTCTTTGAACAAACTCAGCTTCAGATAAATCTTCTTCTGGTCTTTCTGGTCTATCTCCTTCTGGTCTTTCTGGTCTATCTCCTTCTGGTCTTTCTGGTCTATCTCCTTCTGTTCTTTCTGGTCTTTCTGGTCTATCTCCTTCTGTTCTTTCTGGTCTATCACCTTCTGGTCTTTCTGGTCTATCACCTTCTGGTCTTTCTGGTCTTTGTCTTGTTGAATCAGTACTATCACTAGATTCATCTTGTTTTTTTTGAGCAAATACAGGACCTCTTCTTCTTTGAACAAATTCTTCACTGTCAGATCTTTCTTCTTGTCTGTCTTCTCTTCTTTCTTGTCTTGATTCTCTTCTGTCTTGTCTTCTTTCTTGTCTTGATTCTCTTCTTTCTTGTCTATTTTCTTGTCTATCTTGTCTTCTTTCTTGTCCAGTAGTTCCTTCACTTGATTCATCATCTTGTTTTTTTGCTTTTAATTTGACTTCGGTAAAAGCATTAATTGGTCTTCTTCTATGATCATTTTGTGATGTTTTAGCACTGTTATTTAATTGAATAAAGCTATTGAAATAAGGTCTGGGATTTTTTGAAGTTTTAGTTTGAGCGAAAGTATGTCTTCCTGGGGTTTTTTGGGCGAAAGCGTCGTGCATATGGCTTCTTTTATTAATTTGAGCGAAATTTTGTCTTTGTCTTTCTCTTTTTTGAGCAAATGATTCTTCACTGTAATCTTCTTCGGAATCTTCACCATCATCATAATTTTCTCTACTTTCTTGTCTTTCTTCTCTGTTTTCCCCTCTATTATCTTGTCTTTCTTCTCTTCGTTCTCCTCTGTTTTCTTGTCTTTCCCCTCTATTATCTTGTCTTTCTTCTCTATCTTCTTGACGACCTTCTCTTCGTTCTCCTCTTCTTTCCCCTCTGTTTTCTTGTCTTTCCCCTCTATTTTCTTGTCTTTCTTCTCTGTTTTCTTCACGGTCGGATGATTCAACTTCCTCTGAGGAGTCTCCATCTTGTTTATTTTTTTTTTGTATCAAGTCAGATTGACTTGCTTCTCTTCTTCTTTCTGGGTGATCTTTCTGTGTCGATCCAAGAGTTGCTTTTGTATCCTTAATTTTAGCTGCCAACGAAAGTTGAAGCAGATTACATACTAAAAATATGCATAATAATGCTTTAAAAATAATCTTCATTAAATAAATAATTATAATAAAAAAGTGTTACGTATTATATACCGTATTATTGAAAGGGAAATTTATTTTTAATTCTAAGATTATTTACTAATTAAATATTAATGTATTAATAGTTTCAAAAATTAAAAAAATATTTAATATATTAGCAATAATATAAATATATATAATTATATATATATATTAATAATTAAGAAATATTAAATAAGTATTAAATTAATATTCAAATATGAATGAGGATTCGTTGAAAAAAACTTTATTTCTTATATTAAAAGTTGTTGTTAAAAATAGTGGTTTTCTTTCTCAATTAGAAATATTCCGCGATGTGAATTCTTTAATGCAAGTATATTTTAAATCTAAAGGTAAATTAATAATATAAAATATTTATCAATATTCAACTATTATAGATTCGAGCCAAAAATCATATCAAGGCAAAGAAGACGACTTCAAAGACATCTTAAATTTTGTACTGACCATTCTTTGTGAATTAGATTTAATAACACAAAAAATGGAAAATAAATCATTCTACTTCAAATGGCTTGGTTTAAAAGGATTCCGAAAGAAGTATCTACTAAAAGAGTTTCCAGTTACATACGATTTATCTGAATCATTCGAACAAAAAATACAAGTCTATACCAGAAACTTACTTTTATTAACATTAGAAAAAAAGGATCAAGGAATTACAAAAGAGAAAGTCGAAGAAATTAAAATAAAATGTGGTTTAGAACAGCAACAGAAGTATGTCGATAGAATTCAAGCTATATTAATGTTCTTAGACTTTATTAAAAAGGAGCCTAGTCCTACTTCACAAACAACTTCTCAAATATTTGTATTACAGAACTATCAATTGTTTAAAATAAATAGTTTATATACAAATGAAGCTTTGTTGATTGATGAAAATTATGTTGATAAAATGCATCTAAGTTTTAATGAAAATATTTTGAGTAAGCAGAATGAATGGTCGAATGAAATAAATATAAATGAGTTTGAGACAATAAATGTTAATAATGGTAATAGATTATAATATATAAATATGTTAATATTAATATATTATAACTAATATATAATTTTCTATAGACAAAATAGTCAATAATGTAAATACAAAAGACCAAAAGAATGAACTTGAATCACAAAAAGTGCCTTACTCGTATTATAACCAAGAATCTGAAGACTGTGGGTTCGCTCTAATTCGAGGAAGCAATTGGAGCTTTTATATGAAAAAGTTGTACTGTATAATAGGTAGATCACCGGTTAAAAATGGAGTTTTACTAAATAATGACTTAATTGATACTGATATGCAAAACACTACATGGTTAATTGATGTAGATTTAGGACAACAAAGAAAAGTGTCTAAGCAACATGCCTTAATATGTTATAACTTTTTCCATTCTGTTTTTGAGATTAAGAATTTGTCGAAAAAATTTAAAATAAAAGTTAACGGGGAAAGTCTTAACTATGGCGAAGAAACTCAACTAACAAATAAATCTTTGATTCAAATATCTAATCAGGACTTTTACTTTTTATTACCATTAGCTTCGTAGATAAAGAGGTTATTGTAATTAAAGAATTAATTGCTTGGAATTCTTAGAGATATTATATATTGATTTAGAATAAAGGATAATAGATACTAAATAATTAAATAATTGATAAGTATAAACAATATAAAAGTTTTTAATCCTTCATATTCGAATGTCGAATTTAAATTAGTTTTCATTAATATTTATATAATCTTCAATTAAATTACAATACAATAAATAATAATATACTAATAAAAAAACTAAATTATATGTTATCTTATAAATAAATTATAAAATATATATAACAATTTTAATAATTATATAGTATTATGACTAAATTGAAAAAACAAACGAAAAAAGAAAGAAAGAAGCAATACTTTTATTAATTCTCTAACTTTAATTCTCTCTAAATTCTATTTGTATTTTTTCTAGCTGTACTTCCTCATTTTTATCATTATTAGTATTATTTGCTATAATAAATTTAATAAACTATAATTACTTTTTTTATTTTCAATATTTTTATTAGCTTTAAAAGCATGCTGTTGTTCGGGTAATAAACTATTAGTTTCTGTTCCTTTTCCAACATCAGAATTTCTATCAATATGAGCTATATGGTTTTTTTGACTTGCAATTTCTGTAGCTTTATTTGCATAATTATTAGATAGGTGATCTGTTCTTCTTTCTTCGTCTTCCATTATAATTTCTAATTCTTTTTTCATTTCCATATTTTTATTATGTTGCATGTCTCCGTTTGCATCTGGGCTATATCTGTTATAAGCAATTCCAGTAACGTTTTCACTTTCTTTTTCTCCTTCGATTATTGGCTTTTCTTCGGTAAGTCTGGGTTCTTCTCCTTTTATTTCTTCTAAAGGTTCTGCTTTTATTTGTTTCTCTTTTTCTTTCTCTAATAATATCTTTTGTTTTTCGTTTGTGTGTAGCTTAGTTAGAAGACTTGGTAAGCTAACAGCAGGGTAGAGAGATAATGAGCAATTTTTGGCCTTAGAGCTTAAAATTATATTATAATTACTGAAAGTAAGGATTTTTTGTAGGACCTGCGAAGGCCTCTTTTAAATCTTCTTTTGTTGTTTGATTTTTTAGAATTAAACCAGTATGATACATACATAGACTTGTTACGAATATCATAGCTATTAAAGAATATATAACAATGAAAAAAGATATAATTGTATCTGAAAAGGATATTGCTAAAATTTGTGATTCTATGTTTGACTATTAAAAAGTAAATAAAATTAAACTATATTCTTTACTGATGTTATAGTTGGCACTTTATTTTGAGCAAACATAGTAATATGTATTATTGAAAAAATCGAAATATATGCTATCAAAACATTGATCAAAAATATAAACGCATAGAAATACCTATTAATAATAAATAATAAATAATATAACAAATTATATAGCAATTTTACTTATAATTTCTTTTCCCAACACAGTTTCCTAACCATGGACAATGATGATCAAATTTTTCTACACAATTATTACAATCTCCACAATGAGTTGACCTCGGTGGTCGAATAATCAAACATGTTTCACATATTTTTAAATGTTTTATATATCCTAAATGATTCATTTTTATTGATTTCTGATCTCTATATAGGATGCGTTTAAAAATCTTGATTGATTAAGAATTAAGAAAGAGTTATTGTATTTTATTAGTAATTGTAACTTACTTTCTTTGACAACATTCCCGCATCTGTAAAAGTAGCTATTACCATTGTAACAAAAATCCCTATAAGTAAAATAATTGCACCAATTGGAATCATAAATCCTCCTGTGAAGTTATCATAATACCACTATTCAATATTATTAAACATTTTATATAATTATATACCTGTGTGTTAAATATTAAAAATAGAATAGCCGGAACTAATATAATAACAGCAGTTGAAAGAAAAGGTTTTAAATGTGAAGGTCCTGCTAAGTATTTTCCCTTGCAAAAGAAAAAATTAAATCCTGACCATTTATCGAGTGTTTCAACAGGCTTAACTTAAAATTTAATATACTTGATCTATTTCATTCATTTATTTTTCTTTATAATTATATATTTAATTGGATTAAGAATTTATTTATTAATTTAAATGTTTAAATGTTAATTTGGTTAATTGATAATTTACTTAATAGTTATTGAATTGGGGATTGGGGATTGGGGATTGGGGATTGCAATCCTCAATCCCCAATCCCCAATCCCCAAA
>Ga0100402_1003699_pt1 | contig 16525 bp, 17 predicted proteins | sample CryGeyme20150102_FD_80419 | JGI IMG/M metagenome (GOLD analysis project Ga0100402, IMG submission 80419) | Groundwater microbial communities from Crystal Geyser aquifers in Utah, USA - Crystal Geyser metaG 2015-0102 | ecosystem: Environmental > Aquatic > Deep subsurface > Groundwater | place...
GAAATCCAAAAATTACGAATTCAAAAGAATGTAGTTCTGTGATAAGTCAGGTACGATGAGCTCAAGTGGGAAGAAAAGAACATCAATCATAAGCTGACCGAGCAGAAGGAAAAATAGGAGAAGGTAAACGGGTAGATAGCAGCTTTTGATGAATAAAATCAGAAGCACGAAGAAGAATTAAAAGAGCAGGAAAAAAGCTACAAGGAGTTCAAAGAGAAAAAGGAACAGTTGGAGAATAAATATTTGCAGATGAAAGTGGCCTTGGACAGGATGGGAGACATCAAAGCCGTCCTTAATAGATTCTTTGGAAATGAGGACCTTTTCGACTAAAAAATGGAACTCAAAGAGCAAACTATCAAAAGAATCGAAGTCCCAAGCAGATAAAGCCAAAACAGACAACCTCCCAAAGATTCCAGAAACCAAACAAGGTTAAAACCTCTTAACTACACCTCTAAAAACGAGGACTAAGATTTTTGGAGAGCAGACTACAAAAGTAAATTTTGATCTGTTACTGGTCTTCGATTAATCTTCTATTCATATGAAAGTCAATCAAATTCAGATCATTTCAGATAGCCCTCCCAAATATGAGGTGTTGATCACTTGAAATGGCTCAGCTTTTCTGGGCATTTGATTGAGGTAGGTCATTTTGATGGGCTTCTGATGAGGAGCGTGGACCTGTTTGTGGTTAGGATGGTTCTATTTGATTGTTGTGTATTGTTTCTTGACGTCGAACATGCTGTAGCTGCTGGGGTGGTCAAGGGATCTAGGATCTGATTGGCGGTGATAGGTGATGTAGGGATTTTTGGCTGAGTTGATTTCTTCCGAGGGGTAAGCCTTCCAATTCCACATTCTATAGAAAGTGTCGGTATAATAGAATATAATCAGTCTTCCAATATCGATACTTATATCAGCCTTAGCACAAATCATTCCCACTTGATCTCCTCCTGCAATCGAACAGGAATGATCGGGAGATCGGTCAGCACCTCGAAGACCTGCTTTTTGAATATGAAACGACCCATTACCTTACCTTCGCTATCGACTTCAGTGTTTTCATTGACTATCAGCATACCGTACTATTGTCCAGCCTTTTTGGCTTTAACTGACAGCAGTACGTCATTTTGTTTAACGTTGAAGGCGTAGTAATTATCTTTTTACTCAGAAATATCATCTGGGGTAAGTTATTTGAGACCAGCTTTTTTTAGCTTTTGGGATAAGGCCTTTTGATCAGCAACGATTGTTGTGTCACTGAATCGACCTTCTGGGTGAGTGAATGATCCTTTGTCCTTTCTGAATATTCTGGTTTCTTTGGCCTTGATACGTAACACTGCCAAAATTTACCATATATTTTCCCACGGTATCTTACTGACAAAGCTCTTGTGAGGCATTGAAACAATGTCTTTCTCGTACTTCAAAAGATGCTTGTACAGCTCAAAAGTCGTCTCGTCATATTAATCTAGCTTGACTCTAACCCATAGGAGCTTTATGATATCTCTGAGGCGTTTCTAGTGGTTTACCCTTCTCGAGCCCTCCTTCTACTCTGTATCTTTCAGCTTCCCCAGAATGAAGTACTCAGCTAGCTGTTTTGTCTACTTGAAGTAGGGGGCATCTTTCTTGTCTATCGTGGCAAGATGGTAGTGAATGACGTAGACCAGATCTGGAAGATAAGCAAGGATCTTGTCACATATCTTGAGGGCTGTTGCTACTATTTTTCCCAATGACTCGCTGAGGTTCATCCTGAGGGAAACCCATATCAAATTGTAAATTTTGATAAATTGCCATTTATCCAAGTTTTATGGGATAACTTTCAATAAAGTCTAGATCAGTGCTCTGTTGCGAGTCAGTTCTGCAACCTTGACGTACGGCTCACAATAGGCATAATTATTGGTTGTACCCTTGATGAGGGCCGTTGTGATGACTGAAACGAATGGACTAAAGCTTGTTTATTTTCTAATGCGAGGTGTATTAGGAAGCAGATTGAGGGACCTTTGTACCTGCATGACAGATCCTGATGCTGACTTGACCTATTCAGATGCAATTGCTGACAATTTCCGAGCAAGGCTTTCTGAAAGCTCCAGTTCCCCGAAATCATACATTTTAAGCAATTTAAGAATAATTTTTAAACTGTTAGCATATCCTCTCTTTCTGAGCTCATCTAAGACCTCGTTGACTGCAAGCTGTCGGATATCCTTCTCTTCAACAAACCCTAGTAGCCATTTTATCTCTAGCTCCTGAGTTTTCACCAGGGGAGAACCGGATGAGTTGCTCATTATTTTTTCCATCATTTTGATAATCTTGTCTTTGAAAAAAGGCTGCAGTTCTTCTTTGAGGGATAGAAGGGTGATTGCCTCCACAAACTTTAAAGCCTGTTTGGACCCTTCCTTAGAGATGTTAAAATGCTAGAAGTACCCTATCGAGAGTAAGCCGACTTTCTTGGCAAACCTTTTGATGGAGCCATAAAAATAGCTGCACAATTTGAGGATATCCATGACTTCAAGGGGCATGAATGATCTCAAATCTTAGCTCTGAATAAGCAAATAGATACTGTGATAGTCGGCTCTATCTCCTCTAAAGCCTTGGCTATTCTTCCCATCAGTTGACCTTCGCTGTTGACTAAATGAAAAGGGTTCTCTGTCACCAGAAATTTAGCGAGAGTGACGAAAGAGGAATTCTTTTGACTGACCTTTTCAAATATGATGTTAGTGAGATATGAATCTCGAGAGTTGTATCGATTGTACAGTTCCACGAAGTATGGGCAGTCTGAGTCTTAGAGTCTTTTGAACATCAGGTCGATAACCTATCGATAACTGTTGCGACCTGCAAGGAGAAAGCTAAACTAGCTGAAGATTGAAAAGTTGAATTTGGTTGTTTTTTACAAGGTCATTTTCAAAAGAACATTAATACACTTGATCAACTCAGGATCTTCTGTTTTGTGACTCAACTTGACAGCTTTAAGAATATTTCCTATCTTTCTGATATCAAGCAAGTCCTTCTAATTTCGAACGTATTCCTCAAATAGATGGGTTACATTCCAATTGAGCTTGAACTTGTGCTTTAAGTGAAGCAAATTCATTATCACAGTTATATCCCATGATCTGCTCAACGGGGTCTACTCTATAACTGCATTCCCAATGTTTTTGAATACATTCATAATTTTTTATATCTTGTCGGGTTGGTCGTAATACTTTTCAATCAGTATTGTTGTACTGTTGATCAAAATTGTGAAATTTTTACTACTTGGAACCTTTAATTTGCAATGCTATTCAAATAAAATTTAAACAGCTTTGCTCTTTTTCAACCAAAATTTCACAACTTCATGATTTCCATTGTACAGTATATGTGTCAAAATTTCAGCTCTGGTCAACACTAGTTCGTAGAATTGAATGATTTATGATGCTTTTAATCGATTCAATGGCAATTTTATGATATCGAAAGACTCTTTCCCTTGTCTTATCTTCTATTTTATCTTGTCCTTGATCAAACGAAATGACTGTTCCTCATAGTTCAAAGGCAAATACTTGAAAAGTTAAAAAACATTACTGAGAAGGGTCAGACCATGATTGTCTTTTTCCTTTATGTCTTTGGTCACTTTTTCAATTAGCAACGAGATACAAACTGGAATATTTTTGTAGCCGATCATGTGTAATTGCCAAGTGGCCACGATCTACATAAAATTATAACTACCGATATGAGATTGACCTCATTAAACAGATGCAAGCCATAAGGGACCCATTTTTCGACAACAAAATCAAGAAGGTGGTTGAATTTTCTCAAGGTGCCCCATTCATTCATAGTCAATCCTACCTATAAACAAATATACTTATGATGATGCCTGGTGTGGCTTTAGGCATGATTGCGATCATAATGTTGGAGTCAGCTTATTTCAAGGACTCGATCGCATGCTTAAAAATGACAGTATCAATAGATTATTTTTGGAGCATGATGTAGTTGAGAGAATTCACAGCATCGTAAGGCTGATGTTCAATATTTTTCATCATTTCCAGTTCAAATTTTTAAATTTAGCGAAATATCGATTGCTTATCTTCCCTACCTAAGTACTCTTTGAGGTGGCACATGACTGACAATTTAAGCTGCTGCTCATAAATTGACATTTTTCTGGCATCCATCTTCAGTATCTCGTAATACATCTTTATTGGACTACCTGCTTGACGGTAGTTATAGCTCAGAGGATAGTTGTTCAAAAACTCCAAAAATACTGTTTGATCCTCAGACAACAACTGCTCCTTATGCTTATTGTACAACTATTGTGCCTTCCAGAGGGAAATTGAAGATTTCAAGTCACGATGGAGTTAATATGATACCTGTTGTTCTTGAGGATAAAAAATGTCCTTGTAAAATTTTCCTCTCTTGATCGCGTGTTGCATTATTTATATCTTTATTATTCTGCCACATATATTTTTAATTCTTTGAGCCAATATCAAATCAATAATCCTTTGAATCATGAGTGCGAATCATAGATCTCATCTTCACTGGCACCTCTCGGTCGTTTACGACCTGCATTGGCCAACCTCAAAGAATGCCTCTTCGGCTTCTTCTCGTAGCTCATCACATCAGGACTGATTTTTGCGGCACTATCAAACTGAGGTCTCTTCTTTTAAGTTCGCTATGCTTCTCTGGGAGTCTCTTCAATGTCACATTCAACTTTTTTCAAGAACGGATAATTCTCTTCAAATTATTCAACCATGTCAAAAGACTTTGCCGGAACAAGTGGGCTTTCATATTCCATCAGTTAAACCTCAGGAACATTTTTAACCTCCTGCTCTCCTTGATTTAGAATGTGCATCCACTATTCAATAGATCTGGGATCAAGCATGGCTGAAGAATTATCTAAGACGAGGTCCCATCCATTATTTTTCAAAATTTCCATTGCCCAGACAGAGACTATTGGATCAACAGTGAATTCAATTGCCTGCAGTAAGGTCTCAGGTATTCTTATTAGACCTTGAACTCCCATATCATATTTGATTGTGTAACTTGGAGGACCACTCATTCTAATTGGAATTTCTTCTGATGATTCTGCATAAAGAGCTGTTTACATTCTTTAAGGATAGATTGTTTTTCATTATGCTTCTTGTCCCACAAATACTTATAGACAACCTGCCTGGTCACTCCTAATTCGATCGCTATGAGCTAAAGGTCCTCTTTTGGCCAAACTCCATTGCTTTTGTCATAGTAGTCATCGAGGTACTCCCTCTCATGTATATTTTTGGTTCTGTTCTTCTTCCTCATTCAATTTTAATTATGAGCCCTGCTGCAATTCAGTCTACTTCAATTGCTTGTATAATTTGATTTATAATCAACAATCACAATGGGGAAGCAATAGAAAATGCATTACGACACAGATGCTAAAGCAAACAAAGGCCATAAAACTCTCAGAGACAAACTTCGCAAAAGAAGAGAACAGTAAAAACAGCACAAGAAGGAGAAAAGTGAGAAGAAAAAGCAGTATGATGCCTTGTATGAAAAATCACAGTACTTCAGTAAGGGGGAGAACAAAAATGAAAGCAAATAACTGAAGATGAAGAAGATCATCAAACACATTGAGAAATTTATTAATATATATGAAGACGATCTCAACGATTTTTATGACATGTTTGGAGTGCTTGACAAAGGAGGCAAAGTTGATATATCGGCTTTGGAGAATAAAGCTATGATGAAGTGCCTCAAAAAAATGTTCAAGTATCTTCCTCTCAAAAAGTAAAATGGCTAATATGTCAAAAATGAAAATACAGGCCTCAACTTATAAGTCATGATGAAAGAGAAAGTTAGCGAGTGTATCGAATACTACCTCGAAAATGGAAGTCGTAAGGCAGATTCTGATGAATCTTCAGGGGAATAAAAGCCATAATAGCACAAAAAGAAAGAAAAAAAACAAAAGAAAGAAAAAGCTGTTGATGAAGAAGAGGGTCATATGGGACCGATCAGATTGTACAAAAATTTAGAAACTCCATAACCTGAAGCCAACATGGTGATGGGACCTTTTATTCCCTAGGAAGAGAAATAAAAGATGGCTCAACTTTTTGAAGAGCAATTAGAGGACCTAAAGAGATAGAGATAACAATAAGCCGTTATACCTCAAGTTTAGCCAACAGGATAAGGAGACGAGTTTGACCAAATTTTCAGTATGTACCAGACTCGAAAATAAATGAAAGCTCCTGCTAAAATATCCTAAGAAGTTCCATAGCATTTGATGGCATAGGGGAGTGCTCGCCTCGGTCAAAAAGTTGAGGTTGACCAAGAATCGATAGATGAGTACAATCGTATCAATCGACCCAAAAAATTAATAGACGTCCACAAGTAATTGATGCAGAGCAGAGGGACCGAAGAACAACCAAACAAAAGAAGAGGCTTCAACCGATAGAGAGACGTGCTTGGTCAGGGCAAGACTGCTAGCTTCATGAAGAACAGCACATTTTTCGATTTCAAGAGCAAGATGACAAAGCCGAGCAAAACCAACCAATTTCTTTGATAGAGAATGTTCACTAATCCCTTTATTGACCTCTTGAATAAAACTCCCTTTAAACTAATTGAGATCACCAAAAGGCGCGCACAATATAATTTCATTCCAATGTACGAAGAGGAAGAAGAGGAAAAGCTCTCCATCACCATATTCGTTAATATCGAACTCGTTGGCGTAGAAAGAGAGGTCACCTATGCTGCCTTCTGTAACACTACTAGGTTGTTCTCGATCGGAGGATTTGCCGATAATGAGCATTACAGCTACCTTGAGGCTCTCCTCATCCAAAACAACCCGAAAGAGTAGCAGGCCAAATACGAGGTTCATATGAAGCTGCCGATGGAGTGGAAAAGCGAGAAGAAGAAGATTCTTGATAAACTGGGAGATTACAATGCCAAAATTCACGAATAAAAGCTTGGAAAAGGAGAGGTGAAACTTCCGATGTCCTACCTGCTCAAGAAAGACTTCAATCAATACACAAAGGAACTTGAAAATCCCAAGCTAAGAGTATCTCTCGAAAAATTGCTGGAGATAATCAACCTTGAAAGAGACATTTCAAACAAACAACAATACAACCTCAAACTGATAAGTCTTGAAGCGTCGATGATGCTCGATCAAGCGACCATCAACGCCCTTCAAATATTTTCTAAAGATATGGAGAAGAAAGTTCTCTCCAGTAATGCTAACACTCTGTATGACATTTTCAACAAGTGTAAGACCAGCTTTGGAAATCGGTGCCTGAAGAGGTGGATGAAGCAGCCTCTGCAAAACAGGGAAGAGATATAGTCAAGGCTAGATAGAATCGAGTACTTCATTACAAATGCCAACATCAAGAATCTCATCCAAAATGAATTGAAAAAGCTGCCGGATCTGGATCGACTATATTTTGTGTTCTACAAGGTCAAAGCAGGCAAGAAAGTAAGATGCGAAGTATCTGACTTGATCAAGATCTACAGAGTTGTTGAATCTCTGATGGAATTAGTGAAAAACCTGAAAGAAAAAGACCTGAGTGACCCTATCATTAGAGAAATATACGAAGGAATCAAGAAAAATGTCGATATTATTTGCAAAATTAGCCAAATGATCGAAAAGGGTATCGACATGAGTGGCCCAAAAGACAGTGAGTTTTATGTGAGGCCATAAACCCAGCAGACCTTACAGGCAATCATGAAGAGAAAGCTCTCCATCGAGAAAGATATTGACCACTAAGTTATGAAAGTAGCCATGCATCTGAAGCTGGAGGTGTAAAAATGTCCTTCAAACACTCACAAATTTGTCCTCGAGACCAACAAAAAATTGGGGACCAGCAAAGTGAGAGAAACATAAGGATACAAACTGTTATCAGCCAAACAAACAAAAATAACTTTTATTACAAGCACCTTGGCAAAATGCTGTGAACAGCTACGGCTGGTCGACTAAGAGTATAAGATTGAACAGCAGGTGCTTTTAAAGAAAATGTTCGAGTTGGTAGCGGGATACTATCCAGTCATGGAATAGCTCAGCTTCATATTGAGCTAGCTCGATGTGCTCACCACAATAGCCACTATCGTCATCACTTCCAACGGGTCATGGTGCCGTCCTCAAATAGGAACTAACATCATTGGAAGAGATATGAGACATCCAGTAGTCAAGAACTGTGTCCCTAACAACTGCTAAATGGCAAATTAAAAGACTATTATCCTTACAGGGCCCAATATGGGAGGAAAGTCAACTTATATCAGAACTGTTGGAGTTTGTACATACCTTGCTCACCTCGGATACTATGTTCCTGCTCTTGAGTTTGAAACTCCTATAGTCGATGCCATTATCACTCGAGTAGGAGCATCTGACTTGCAGGTCAAGGGAATCTCAACATTCATGAGTTAAATGGTCTAAAGCTCTTGTATGCTCGAAACAGCAACAAAAAATTCACTTGTCCTAATTGATGAGCTTGGTCGAGGCACAAGCACCTGCGAAGGGTTTGGTATAGCTTGGGGCATCTGCTAATATCTTCATACCACAATTAAGCCTTTTTGCTTATTTGCCACCCACTTCCACGAAATGACAAGAATGGCCGACAAGGTGGCAGGAGTGAAGAACATGTTCACCACTTGCAGGGTGGAAGAGGATAGGTTGATGCTGGAATACAAGGTGGAAGAAGGCAAGATGGAGAAGAGTTACGGGATTGAGGTGATGAAGATGCTAAACTTTCCTTCCCACGTGACAACTGATGCTGAGAACCACCTTAAATACTACGAATGCGACGAAGAGGCAGATGAGTTGGTAAACCAGCTATCTGAGGACACAAAGTAAGCTTTAGTCAATATATATTCCTAAATGTAGGAGAAACTAAGTCACCATCAACTGGAGCAGCACTAAGCAATAAAGGCCGAATACAAAATCAAAATGCAATAGATAATGGGGGCCAATTGATCAAGTTATCATCATTTAAAAATTAATTTTATTAACTGCATTACATTAATAACTCTTTGCATGTCAGAACATTATCTTCTCGTCAACATCAATTTTCTGTCAAATATGCCCAAAAATAATGTAGGATTGATAATACTCAGAAAATAGGCATTAAATTCTACAATAAGGCCAGGGATAAAGTATTGGTGATTGAAAATAAGTTCAGAAAGGAGCTATAGTATGTCTATGAACTATGGCCCTGTGACCTTCACTATCAGGAATAAATTTAAATCGATATTGTATAAATTGATACATCGGAAGGAACCATCAAATAGTTAGGAAAATCATCTCCTCTGGTGCCATATCGCAGGGAAGGAGTAAAATACAAATTTACAGACCATCGATCGATGGAGTTAAGATTGGTCTTCAGAGTGGGAAGTAGAACAAACGTCAACATGAGCATTTAAAACTTTAGATTAAAAAATATCAATGAATAGATGGCTCAACACATAAAAGCCTGCAAATCATAAATATCCAACTACCAGGAGTTCATCAACCTCACCAATGACATCATCAAGGATATCAACAAAAATTAACCTGATGAGTCAGTGCAAAGAATAAATAAATGGGTTTGCTCAACTCCTTAAGGAAAAGTTGAGGAATCAACAAAAGAGCCTGAAGATATAATGAGGAGGTAGTTCAATGAGTCGGAAATTAACATCAAATCAATTCAATATCGAAGTAGAAACAGCTCATAAATATTCTTTGCAGCTCAGAAACAAAAGTAATATTTCAGAAATGTCAGTGTGGGACAGCAAACTGAGCTACCTCGAAATGAAAGGTAAAGGAAAAGCCATAAAAAAAGTGTGACTCTAAGCAAGAACAGCTATCTCGAAAGAGTCAATATAAAGAAGTATATTCGAATCAAGCCCATTCAAGAGGAAAACTAATCTTACTCACAAGATGATGTATTTTAAAAGACAAGCATAGCTCGGCAGAAAGTAGAAGCAATTCCAACACATTCTTCTCACACCGAAGATCTAGCAGAGTACATCAAGAGGAGAAGAGAGCAATACAGAAAAGGTACTTAGATGGACTAGCTGCCTAATAAAGACTAAAGATTGTTAAAGGAAAGATAGCAAATGTCTGCACAACAATAAAATAAAAATAAATTGAAGAGTGAAAAAGTGTATGAAATCAACGAAACATTCAAGAAAGATAAAATATAAACTGTTAACTCTCCTGCTTCAGATCAGCATAGTCAGTCCAACTACCTCTCCTAACTTTCTTAAATCAACCTTAGATCAGAAAGTTTTGATGTTCTGAAGAGGAGAAAGAAGGCCAGTCAAAAGATTAGCAATGATCAATTCATTGTAGGCAGCAATCACCACATTTAGTTTGTCTATAAGAATTCAGAGACACCATCAACAAAATCAAGTCGAATTAACACTCAATTTCCCTTCCTTCTGACAATAAATAAAATCAAAATAAAGGTTATGACTGTAGCTTCAAGCCAAACCCCTCGAAGATGTGTGGTGACTTTTGGCAAAACCCAGTATCAAACTGACCTGAAAGATAGCAACTCCAATCAAGTCTAATGGCAGAACAAGATCAAAATAAAAAAGGTTTGCTATCAAGATAGTATAAAACTTGAACTTATAGCTCCTAACAAAGGTTAGGCTGTTGAAGGATAAACTCTGATAAGAGTAAAAGATTTAGTCAAATATAGAAGACCAGTTTTTAGGACTCATCTTTATGCTAATTCGTTGGCTGTTGGGTCTATTTAACTTCGCTTTTAGCTTTGTTAAGACCTTTCTCGATAAAATAACATGAGTTTACCTGAGCTTACAATCAATAAAGATTAATATAGTTATACTTCGAACAAATATGACCCTCCGATCCCAACTATGCTCAAAGAACCTCCTTCTCCCTTGTAGAACATACGATAGAGAGTAAATACCTCGCTTTAGTTTTTTCAAGCACCCTCCACCAACCAGAGGAAAGAAAGGTGCAAAACACATACCCTTGAGCTCAAGAGATGCGTTTTTCCCAAATTGAATTGATTTCGATAATATATTTCCATTCGAAAAAAACAAGAAAAATGATGAATAGTTATGCCCGCTAGACTCAACGTTTTATTACTGAGCTTATTCACCTATATCGACTCATCGGTCAAGAGCTCAAAAAGATTCCATTCTTCAGGCATCAAAGTTCGGAATGGATCCATAATATCAGCGAGACAATAATTGGCTGTAACTGCATAGATCGATCAGTCAGGCGATAAAATGAGCTGAGACTATTTAAAGAAACTCTTTCGTCAATTCAGGATTACACAGCCAAGAAAATTTCAGTAAAGAAGTCAGAACTAACAATCAAATTCAGTGTTGTTTGTGAAGTGCTCATTACCAGGATGAGAGAAGTGTTGAAAATATCTGAGGTACTGAAGGATAGCATTGTGAGGCAGATAGAGAAGACGAAACATCACTTTTTGAAATGGTCAGAGGGTCAGAAATAAAAATCCTATATACCAAACAAACCAAAATCTATCAAAGAAACTGACCAGTATGTCCTGAAATTCAGCTATACTGAGGCAACTAGATCCACAGTTGGAAACATTTCAAATATCGTATCACCCAGCGTGACACCCAGCACCCTCGATGAAACCAACCCCCTTGAAATGATTAACTCAAAAAAAAAGCAAGTCCTTTCTCTGAAACAGTCAAAAGTAATCTATTCGAAAGCAACTTTACCCCTGAGTTAACAAAAGAAGAAAAGGAAGACAGTTACCTTTCAGCCTTAAAAGGCCAAATCAACAAGTGTGATTCGATCAAAGACACATAAAAGGACTATGGTCCCTCCTTCTCTTTTGCAACAATCGTCGAAAGATGCCAGTGAGTCCAGCTAGAATACTGACAACTAAGTAGTAGAAGTAATTTAGCCGAAGCCAAGAAGGAGAAAGAACAATAGAAAGAATCTAACCGTTCAGAACCAGATCGGCAAGGCTTCTAGCAACCTTGATGATGAACCATAATAGATAAGGGACCAATATTACTTCAGCCAGAGTAAGATAATGAGCAAAAGGACAATAACCGATAGTGCAAGCATCCTTGCCAATAAAATAAAGAAAAGAAGCGAAATTTTAGAGTACAACCTGAAACGATAGTAATAATAGTAGCTTGCAGATGAGGGTACTCACAACGACTTCGTGGTGGAATCAAATACTTATCGATCAAATCGATCCAGAATAAATTTGACAAGAAAGATCATCCCTTCTGAACCAGAAATATGTCATTCAATCAATAGCTAAAGAAGCACCGAAAATGGAATGGAGTTAGACCTGCTTGATATTGCTCTCAAGACAAAAATCAAACGAATGCCGAGAAAGGCTAAAATCTAGCGAATTAGCATCAACAATCCTAGTCTTCAGAGAATCGATAGCATTCGCAAGCAAATAGATAAAAGAGCCCTTCCTTCACCCTGCATCGGCAACCTGGGCTGCGGAGACATCATAATAGACGGAGACAACTAGGAAAAGGTCGAAGAAGATAAAAGCTGCCCTAACTTCAATAACTTCTATAATGAGCTCAATGACTTCAGAAACAATTTGACAGAATAAACTGATCCTTACCTCAAAAATTTTTCAGTTTTCTTTCGCCAACAGAAGAAGCTATCAGACGAACAAAGCAAAGAAATCCAGAGGATCCTAGGCTAGCGCAAAAGATAATACGACAAGTAGTAGTTTAATATTCGATGCTAAATTACCCACAAACCTCCTCTGGTGATCGAGGATTTCAGAGAATAAGCCTATCTGATGTCCCTGGTCAGCAGTCTGACCGAGTGCGGAGGTTTGTACCAGGGTGGGCCTTGTGATGCTGATATGTGAGTATAATATTTTAAATGTTTGAAAAATTCACAGGTAAGAAAAAGAAGGAAGGCGATATATATTCAATCCCTGAGAAGAAGTTCACCACCGATATCAAGGCTATATCCAAAATGTCCACAAAATCTCTTATTGAGCTATACCAAGATCAATAAAAATACAGTAGCATCCTCTGTGAAAAGGTACCTGTTTCCTTATTCAGCTCTAGCTGGCCAAGAAAGAGGCAGAAAGATTGTTGGAGAAAACTGAGTAGCTTTATGAGAAAAACGAGGTCGTCAACGCTCAGATTTTAAGGATGAACAATGAGCATGAGGAGTTATCCATCAAATTTGACAATCTTCAGGGCAGTTTGTAAATTTTCAGCTCTGACAATGAGTAGCTATTCAGGAAGGAGATAGCATTCTGCAAATAACAAGAAATAGCAACTGACAAACTAAAAAATATAGGATCTATTCTCAATCTCTACCACGAGAAGGTCACCCTCATGAAGAAGATCGAACAGCAAAACAAAAGCATAAAGCAGAGATACTCCGAACTTTAGGCAGAACTGGACTAGAGTTATAACAAAATAAAAGACCTCGAGAAAGAGAAAAGTTATAACAACCTCATCCCTTCCCTTATGCAGGAAATTCAAGAACTGAAGAGCAAAAAGGAAGAAAGCACCGTTCAAGAACAACAAGCTGAACAGTTGTAACAAAAAATACTGCAAAGGTTCAAAACCGAGTTCGAAACTTCATCAACTGCCAAGTCAGAGTAGGATGAGGAGCTGCATAGCAAACAAGCTGAAATCAATAAACTGAAGAATGAGCTCAAGAAGGTTATGGATAAAAACGAACAAATCATCGCTGACAACCAGTAATTCACAGAATCCATTGAAGAGTATGCTAATACTGTGAGTAAGTTAGAAGCACAGATAGCTCAACTCAATAGTGAAAATGACAAAATTAAGCAAAAGCTGAGTAATCTAGAGTAGCAAAACACAAAAAATAATGACTTAAGCGATCAACTTGAGAAAAACGGCAAAATTCTAAATAAGATATAAGCTGAGTACGAGAAGCTCAAGAAATAGTATAAGGACTTATCATAGACCCTTAAGGAAAGATAAAATGCTTTAAGGATGAGGGTTGAGTAGTTTTCTGACTTGAACCAGACGCATTAGTTGACCATTTAGGACCTAAAGTCAAAAACAGAAGAATTGGAGCGATAAAAATAAACCAACGCTACTCTTTCTAGCATGCTCAACAGCAATAATAATAGTTAACTTTAGAATATGATGGAACTCAAGAATAAACTGGAAAAGTAGTGTCAGGAGCTCAAAAAATCTCTTGACTCAGAGAAAAAATCAGCCATTGAAAACCAATCTAAATGCCGAAAAATAAGCTAAGATTATGAAAATTTGACCTTGACAGTAAAGCGAATGGGCGAGTAGAAGGCTATAATTCAAGAAAATGTCAATAATTGTTTAAAAATGGCTGAGGAGGAAGCTGAAAGTCTAAAGAAGGAGATTGGCACATTGAATAAAAAAATATAATATATGAAGAAGTAAATTTAAGGCCTGAACAAAAAGAATGAGAAACAAGAGGATGACCTGAAAAATTATCAGTTCTAAACGGAGAAGTTAGTGAAGACCATCCAAGGAAAAGACCATGAACTTCGCAAGAGTTATGCAGCCAATGAGCAGCTTGAAAAATAGAAAGGAATGCTCCAGCAGTCGATCAACGAAAAGGAATAGGATATGAAGATCAAGGCCAGGAAGTACGAATCTGAACTCAACCAAGAAAGAATAAAACTTGAGTCAGTCAACCGGAAGCTCAACATCTTCGAAAGCCAAAGTGAAGAGAACAAGGCCTCATTGGAAGGCTATTATGAACAGTTGCTTGCCAAGGACAAAAAAATCAGCCAGATGTAAATCAAGCTGAAAGACTACAAGTACAGAATTCAAGTCCTGAGGAAATAAAAAATAGATCTTGAGCATACATACGAAAACAAATTAAGCAGCATTCAGCCCGAAGAGCAGCCACAAAATTTTGTTAGCATTCGATAAAATACCCTTGAATCGAAAGAAAGTGAAGATGCCAAAGAGTCTATTGTGGTCGATGAAGAGAAGGACATCCTCAGGAATGAGTTATGTTCATTGAAGGAACAGAATAAGGTGATTTTATCCGAGAACTAAAGTCTGAGGAAGGAGATTGATATCCTAAAAGGCTCTCTCAGCGAAAAAGAAAAAAACATCAAGGTTCTTCAGGATAAAAGGGACAATATAATGAAGTAGATCGACCGCATCAGAAAATAGAAAAACCCTCAAGGCCTCCTAACAGGCAGTCTACAGCTTCCTAATAAGCCTCCTACTTCTCCTCGAAACGAGGACCGGTAGAAGAAGATAGCCAGCAAAGCCCTGAAAGGTTTTTAGATAATAATAAAGTCATCTCACCAGCTTTACAAGAGTTTTGTGAGCATATTTGCCCAACAAATGTAGCAATAGCAGATAAAGGCAATGGAGAGAGAGATCAACGCGATGATCAAGAGAGGCAATGATATGCGAGACGTTTTTGAAGGCTATCTCGAGTGATCACTGTCCCATAGCATAATATTCATCATCGTATAACTTATAAATAAAATCATGGGAAACTCTCACAATGATTCTGACTATTTCAACTAAAGGGACTGGCTGGAAGTCCCCCAACCGAACACCCGCATCACCCTCTGGGAAAATAAAAATAACAGAAACTTCCACATTGAAGAGCACAAGATCTACACTCTCGATAGCCAATAAATGAGTAGCGAGCTTGATCTTTACTACCGAAGAAAAAATCATTCTAGATGGGTCTCAGCTTTGTACTTCAAGGAAAAAGGTAGCTAATAGTTCTGCGTCTCCAGATCAACTGCTCATATCTATATCGAAAAAATACCTATCAGACTAAGTGACCTCAGAAACCTCACTCAAGCAGACGCCATACACATCTACGATCAGTGTCTGCAGGGCTTTGCTGAATTAGCTTCCCTCTTCGGCTGCTTTAGAGTCCATCCCGAGTTTATCGGTGTAAACGAGAAGGGAATCATTAAGGTATGGGCTGGCTAGAACTGGTCTCAGCTGAGTATTATCGGCAACAAGGTCTCATAGCAAGATATGGTGAGGACTATCGTTGACTGCATCGAGAACAACACTATCCGATACGAAAATTCTCAAAATCATTCCTCGATAAAAATTTTCCTTTATCGGAGCAGTGACAGTCTGACCTTCTATCAAGCCAGTCGCGAGCTGAGATAGTATGCAAATCTGTACAATCAAGGAGTCATCCCAGATAGATTAGATGGAGCCAACCTCAACAGACAATTTGATCAGTTTCTCGACCCTCTGCTCAGATCCTCTCACGATCGAGAGCCTTATTTATCACAGACACAAAAAAGTAACTACATTCCACAATATGAACCTCCGAAGCAAGAGCCAGTGTCTACTTTCAGAAAAGTAGAGAGCCCTTCGGGACCATCTGGCAAGGTATACGAAAGCAGTCAACATGTGGCAATCAACAACAGCAACAGAAGCCAAGGATAGCAGAAATTCACAGGATTGGGGATCCATAAATAAGTCATTCATGAATATCGACAGCCAGACAGCTACAGACAGCCCAGCGACAACAGAATAAGCCAGAACTATGAAGGGTACCCACAGTACAAGATTTCAACTCCTCCCATGACCTTTGAAAACAGAAGGTAATACAGAGAGCCAACACGATCTCGGTTTGGAAGTCCTTCAGGATAAATTAAGTTCCAGGTTCCGA
>Ga0100402_1003701_pt1 | contig 16522 bp, 11 predicted proteins | sample CryGeyme20150102_FD_80419 | JGI IMG/M metagenome (GOLD analysis project Ga0100402, IMG submission 80419) | Groundwater microbial communities from Crystal Geyser aquifers in Utah, USA - Crystal Geyser metaG 2015-0102 | ecosystem: Environmental > Aquatic > Deep subsurface > Groundwater | place...
CTGATTGGCCTGCTGCTGTTAATGATTATTAGTAGCATAGTGCTTTCTATTCCTGCGGTTCAAACTTATATAGCTAAGAAGGTTACAACATCGGTAAACGATAAATACGGAACTAACATCAAGATTGAAAAAGTAGATCTCTCGTTTTTGGGTTCCATCGTGCTCAAGGAAGTTTATATAGAAGACTACCAAAAAGACACACTGATTTATGTCAAAAAGCTCAACACTTCTTTGCGTAGCGCGGCTCGGTTGATGCACGGGGAGTTTCTTTTTGGGAAAGTTATTCTTGAAAAATTTGTTTTTAACATGCGGATTTACAAAGACAATTCGCTTTCCAATTTGGATGTTTTTATAGAAAAGTTAGATTCCGAGCCAGCCATACCTTCCGATAAGCCTTTTTATATGAGCATGCGTTCAGTCAATCTGAAAAATGGTGTCTATCGATTTTATGATGACAATTTGGAAAACCCTGAGATGGTCAATTTAAAATCATTGAATGCAAAATTGACTGATTTCGTCATCGAAGGGTCGGAAGTTTTAACTAACATAGATAAGCTTTCCTTTGAGGGTTTTTACGGCTTGCACGTAGAGAACATGAAAGCTGCATTTTCCTATCTCAAAGATCAAATCCGCTTGGATGGTATGGAGTTGGTGACCGCAAATTCGAGTTTGACCGGCGATCTTTCGCTTCATTATCAAGCGGGTACGCTCAAAGATTTTAACAACCTTGTCCGTTGGGATTTTAAAATAGTGGATTCGGACATTTCGATGAAGGATATCAATCTGTATTATCCCGAGTTTGGCAACAATTTCAGGGCAAAACTTTCTACGCATATCACCGGCGTGCTGAATGATTTCATATTGAATGACACCAAGTTCAGAAGTAATTTTAATTCGGGTATTGAAGGAAAAATAGGATTTAAACACATTTTTGATGAAGGCATATTTGAAATGAATGGCAATTTTGAGGAGCTTTCTACAAACTATTTTGAACTCAGAACCTTGCTGCCCAATTTGTTGGGTAAAAATTTACCTGAGTCTTTACAGAAATTAGGGCAGGTATATTTGTATGGGCCCGTGAATTTGATTGGGAATGACCTTGATTTTGATGTTGAAACGCAATCTGCTCTTGGTGAAATTTTGTTAGATGCTCAAATGATAGGGATTGATGATTTGCATACGGCTACTTACAGCGGGGCTTTATCTTCCAATAAGTTCAATTTAGGTAGATTAATTGACTTTCAAAAGCTTGGGCAAGCAACGATGAATCTGACTTTTGACGGGCACGGATTTACAGTAAACGAACTTTCTGTTGATGTTTTCGGTATGGTCAATGCTTTGAATTACAACAATTATGATTTTAAAAAAATCGATTTAAACGGCACATTCAATAAAAGTGTTTTTAAAGGAAACATGAAAATTGACGATGTCAATTTCAGAGCTACATTTGATGGTTTGGCAGACCTCTCGAAAGAGAATAAAAAATATAATTTCAACGCCAACGTCGAATTTGCCAATCTGTATGACACACATTTGTATGAAGGGGATAAAATTTCAGTTTTTACTGGAAATATTTCAGCCAATTTTCAGGGAACACACATAGATGATTTTGAGGGCGGCATACATTTTAGAAACACTACTTACGGCAACGTCAAAGATCAATATTATTTCAAAGATTTTTCGATTAATTCCAGTTTTGACAAAGACATTCATTTCTTGAAAATCAATTCAAAAGACATCGTGGAAGGTCAACTTGCAGGTAAATTCAACCTCAGTCAACTGCCGAATTTGGTTGAAAACGCTTTGGGCAGTTTCTACACCAATTACAAACCCAATAAAGTAAATCCCAATCAATATGTAGATTTCAATTTTGCCGTGTATAACAAACTTGTTGACGCTTTTTTCCCCGGCATATTTTTGGGGAAAGACACTTACATTAAGGGAAAATTGATTGGGAATGAAAACGATTTTAAATTCACCTTTAATTCATCTCAGTTAAACGTATATGATTTTCAAGTGGAAGGGTTAAAATTCCAATTTGACAACAAAAACCCCCTTTACAATGCCTATCTTCAAGCAAGTAAAATAAACAACAAAAACTACGCTGTCAAAGATTTTAATTTGGTCAACATCAATACCCGGGATACACTGTTTTTTAAGACTGAGTTTTCGGGTGGCAAAGATTACAAAGATCGTTTTGATTTGAATTTATATCACATAATCAACAAAAACAATCAATCGGTAGTCGGATTTAAAAACTCAAACATCACTTTCAAAGGAAATACTTGGAACATCAACAAGGCGAACAACAATTTGAACTATGTTGTTTTTAATGAAGATTATAAAAATATCCGGATACAACAAATTATTTTAAAGAACAATAAAGAGGAAATATCCTTGAGTGGTTCGGCACGCGACACGAGTTATAAAGACATTAAAGTAGGGTTTAAAGACGTTCATTTGAATAAAATTACACCCGAAATAGACAGTTTGAAGTTGGATGGTTTGGTCAACGGAAGTGTTTTGTTGTTGCAAAGTGACAACGAGTATTTTCCTACTGTTTATTTAAAGATTGATCGCTTTGAAGTCAATAAAAACAGCTTAGGAACATTGAAAATCAATATTTTAGCTAATGATAATTTAACTGATTTCGATGTGGATGCTTCGCTGAAAAACGACAAATTTGAATCGTTTGCCGCCTCGGGAAAAATTTAATATGCAGAGCAAAACCCGACTGTAAATATGGATGTCAATCTCAAAAAATTGGATATATCCGTCTTGTCTCCCTTGGGTGAAACGGTTTTCGACCGGCTCAGAGGGCAGGTAAGTGGCAATGCCCGGTTGACAGGCCAACTGAAAAACCCAGATATAAATGGATTGCTAACGGTAGAAAAATCGGGAATGAATTTTCCCTATTTAAATGTAGATTTAGATTTTCCGAACCAAGGTAAAATTGTGATAGACAAAAATCGTTTTATCATAGACAATTGGAAAGTAATCGATGCAAAATATAAAACCGCCTCCACGTTGAGTGGCAATATTTCACATCTAAACTATTCAGATTGGCGCATAGATTTAAAGCTTAACACCAATCGGTTTTTAGTGCTCGACACCAAAGAAGAACTCGAATCGCTGTATTACGGAACTGGTTTTATCAGCGGAAGTGCTAGTATTCTTGGCCCGTTTGACGATTTGGTCATAGATGTCAATGCGAAAACTGAAAAAGGAACCAACTTCTATATTCCCATCAGCGATGCAGTATCCATCGGCGATAATTCTTTCATGCGGTTTATCACGCCTGAAGAAAATGAAAAACGAAAAAATGGGCTTATAAATACCTTTGAGGAATTAAAGGGGTTGTCTGTTAATTTTGATTTAGATGTTACCCCAGATGCCGAAATAGAAATCATGGTTGATAAGGAAAATCAAAGTACATTAAGAGGAAAAGGTGTGGGTAACTTGTTGATTGAATTGGACACCAACGGGAAATTCAATATGTGGGGTGACTTTATTACTTACAGCGGTATTTACAATTTCAAATACAAAAGGCTAATCAACAAAAGATTTGTGGTTCAGCAAGGAGGAACCATCACTTGGGATGGAGACCCGCTTCTCGCGCAAATCAACATAAAAGCGGTTTATAAGACAGAAGCCAATCCGGCCTTATTGCTCGAATCTCAAGTTGCATCGAGAAAGATACCTACCGAAGTATATATCAATCTCAATGGGGTTTTGACACAACCGGATCTCGATTTTAACATCGAATTTCCAAATGCCAATTCACAGATAAAATCAGAACTTCAATTTAAGTTAGATGACAAAGAAGTGAGAAACCGGCAAGCTATTTCAGTCATTTCTACCGGAGCTTTTATGAATGTTAACAACGCTATCGGGCAACAAATCATCAGTGGAAACTTAGGTTCCGAAATTGTCTCGAGCTTGGTAAACGATTTGTTTCAAGACGACAACAGCAAGTTCAACGTAGGTTTAGATTATGTACAGGCAGACAGCAATCCCGAATTTCAAACACAGGGCAGGGTGGGGGTTACTTTCCAAACCCAAATAAACGATAGGATACTGATAAACGGAAAAGTAGGCGTACCCACAGGAGGTGTTTCCCAATCTGTAGTTGTTGGGGATGTACAAGTAGAGTTGCTTTTAAATGAGGACGGCACACTGCGTGCACAAGTTTTTAACCGGCAAAATCAAATACAATATATTGGTGAGCAAGAAGGCTATACCCAAGGCGTTGGAGTTTCATACCAAGTAGATTTTGATACATTTAAAGAGCTGTTGAGAAAAATATTTAAAGAGAATAAAAAGGAAAAAGAAACCAATCTTAAAAAGCAGCCCGAAAAAGCTTTGCCGGGATTTATTGATTTCAAAAAATCGAACGATTGAAACGCGCGCGCAATAATTTTATTTGATGATTTTTGTAACAAAGTTATTTTTACAGTTACTAATTAAAAATCAAAAAACTGATAACATGAAAACATTAAGAACACTATTAATTGTTTTAATCTCTTTATTCTCAGTAAATTCTTTTGCTCAGACTGCCGGTGATATTATTTCAAATTATTTTGAAAATACCGGAGGATTGGAAAAATGGCAAAGCCTAAAAGGCATCAAGATGAGTGCAAAAGTAAACCAAGGCGGTATGGAAATTCCTTTGGAAATCATCCAGTTAACCGGAGGGAAGCAAATGACTGTCATTACCTTTCAAGGAAAAGAAATCAAACAAGGTGTTTTTGACGGAACAACACTTTGGAGCACCAATTTCATGACCCAAAAAGCCGAAAAAAGCGACCAAGAATCAACAGATAACCTGAAGCTTGATTCAAACGATTTCCCTGATTCATTTTTGGGTTACAAAGAAAAAGGATATACTGTTGAGTTGGTGGGTAAAGAAACCATTGATGGTGCCGAAACATACAAAATTAAACTTACCAAAGAACAGATTACCATAGACGGGAAGAAAGAAGACAACGTCACCTACTACTTTTTCGATACCGAGAACTATGTGCCGATTGCCATTCAATCGGAAATCAAATCCGGTCAAATGAAAGGTCAAATTTCTGAGATCAAATTAAGTGATTATCAGGAAGTAGATGGTTTTTATTTTCCCTTTACAATGATTCAAGGGATTAAAGGCCAAGCAGGGCAACCCTTGGCCATTGATAAGATAGAGTTGAATCCGTCGGTGGACAACGCCCTGTTTCAGTTTCCGGAAGAAACAACTCTTCCTAAAAAATAATACATTTTTTAAATCCCCATTTAATAAGCGGGAATTTTTCTCTCTCATACCTTACTAAACAGACTATCAATCAAATGAAAAACGTATTTATACTATTAACCTGTACTTTTTTTATAAGCAATTTTTCCTCTTTTGCTCAAGATGCCAAAACCATTGATGCAACAGATTTGTTTGGTGATCTACGTGGAAGACACATAGGGCCTGCCTTGATGAGCGGAAGAATAAACGACCTCGAAACACATCCCAAAAATCCCCGTATCATTTATGCGGGAGCCGCCGGCGGAGGTGTTTGGAAGTCTAACGATGCAGGTACAACTTTTAATCCTATTTTTGATAAATATGCACAGTCTATCGGTGCGATTGCAATAGATCCGAATGATCCTGACAACACGGTTTATGTAGGCACCGGTGAAACATGGACAAGGAACAGTGTTTCCATCGGAGACGGATTGTACAGAACCAAAGACGGTGGCAATTCATGGAAAAAATTAGGTTTTGACAAATCGGAACGCATTGCAAATATTATCATCAATCCCAACAACTCAAACGAAATTTATGTAGCCGTACTCGGCGCGCTTTGGTCAGACAGCGAAGAAAGAGGAGTCTATAAGTCAATTGATGCCGGTGCGACTTGGACAAAAATACTGTATGTCAACACCAAAACCGGTTGTGCAGATTTAGCCATTGACCCCAAAAACCCGAACGTACTCTATGCCTCCATGTGGGAGTTTAGAAGAACGGCTTGGTCTTTTGAGTCGGGTGGTGAGCAAAGTGCCTTATACAAATCAACAGACTCCGGGAAAACGTGGGCTAAAATCCACAACGGTTTTCCCAACGGAAAGTTGGGCAGATTGGGAATTGCTGTTGCACCTTCCAACCCCAACATTTTATACACGGTCATCGAAGCAGAGGAAGAACTCAGAAAAGGGCTTTACCGAAGCGATGATGCCGGCGCAAATTGGAAACAGTTAAACAATGATTTCGAAATCACCGTTCGCCCGTTTTACTTCTCCAGGATTGTAGTTGACCCCAAAAACCATGAGGTGGTTGTCAAAGGCGGGCTGAGTGGTTCTATTTCGAGAGACGGTGGCAAAACATTTAAAAATCTCGGGAATATGCACAGCGATATTCACGACATCGCATTCGACATCAACGACTCCGACCGATTGTATGCAGCCACAGACGGCGGTGTGTATCGCTCTTGGAATGGCGGGACGACCATGGAGATTGTAGAAAACCTACCGGTGTCTCAATTCTATCAAATTAGTTTAGACGATGCAGAACCCTATAATATTTACGGTGGCTTGCAAGACAATGGCTCTTGGTACGGGCCATCTGCTTCCGAAGGCGGAATCAATGCAAAAGATTGGAATTCTATCGGATATGGTGACGGATTCAGGGTTTTAAAACATCCGGCAAAAAACATTATTTACTCAGAAATGCAAGGTGCCGAAAATGTTTGGCGGTATGATGTTGACAACAAGTTAGTTAAAACCATTCAGCCACTACCGTTAGAAGGATATGCCAAGTTGCGGTTCAATTGGAACGCACCGATGACTGTCAGTAAATTTAAACATGATAGAATCTATATAGGAAGCCAATTTCTCCATAAATCGGAAGATATGGGCAACACTTGGGAAATTATTTCCCCCGATTTGACAACCAATGACAAAACAAAACAAGAACAAGAAAACTCCGGTGGGCTGTCTATGGACAATTCGGGAGCTGAAAACCACACCACCATCTTCACGATTGCAGAATCTCCGTTGGATGAAAACATCATTTGGGTTGGCACGGATGATGGCAACGTACAAGTAACAACAGACGGCGGTAAAACATGGACAAATACGGTAGCCAATATAGTCGGATTGCCCAAAAACACTTGGACGTACCACATTGAAGCCAGCTCGCATGATAAAGCTACTGCTTATGCCGTTTTTGAAGGGCATGCGCGTGGTGACATGAATCCGTATGTATTTAAAACATCAGATTTTGGAAAATCATGGACTAATATTATCACAGCTGAAGTGACTGGTTTTGCCAGAAACATCCAAGAAGATTTTGTCAATCCCGATTTGCTTTTTCTGGGGACAGAATTTGGATTATACATAACCTTAGACGGGGGCAAAAGCTGGAGCAAATTTACCAACAATATGCCAGCTGTCGCTGTTCATTTTATTGATTTACATCCCAAAACAAATGATTTGGTCATGGCGACACACGGCCGTGGGGTAATCATAATAGATGATATTTCTCCATTACGTGAGATATCAGCTGCAACCTTATCTAAAACTTTGCATTTTTTTACATCCAAACCCAAGGTTATGGTTGACCAGAGCGGATTTTCAGATAGTTTTGGCAGCGAAACCGAATTTGTCGGAAGCAATCCTTCCACTTCTGCACAAATTAAATATCTGTTGCCGAAGCGACACACTTTCGGCAAAATGACCATGGAAATTCAAGATTTAGAAGGCCGTAAATTAACAACTATCGATCCGGGGAAATCAAAAGGCATCAATATTGTCAATTGGAATTTCACCATCAAACAACCCAAAGTAGCCAAAGGCAAAACATTCAGTTTCGGTGGCTTTACTTCGCCTCGCGTAAAAGCAGGAAAATACAAAGCTGTTATCGTGAAAGGAAAAGACACCTTCGAACATGTGTTTGAAGTGATTTATGACAAAAACGCCGGATTGACAGAAAGCGAAAGAGAATTGAAATACAATACAACCATGAAAATGTATGACTTGACTCAAGGGTTGGCTTATTTAGTTTATGAATTGGATGCTGTTCAGGAAGCGATAAAAACTAGCAAGAAACTATATACGTCGTTTGAAAACCTCAAGAAAACTTTGGTAGTTACAACAGGTGATAATTATGTGGGTTCGGCTGAGCCTCAATTGAGAGAAAAAATGTCTGACTTGTACAGCAAATTGGCAAGCAGTTATGACAAACCTTCCAATGCCGAATTGGATTATCTCAAGCTTATTGAAAACCGTTTTGAAAAAGCCAAAATTGATCTTGAAAAGCTTAAAATGAAAGCAAAAGTAAACATCCCACTCAAAAATTTGGTCGAGTTTATAAACGAATAACCCTAAAAAGGCTGCCGATAATAGCAGCCTTTTTTATTTTCTCAACATCAGTAATCCACCTTTTTTTTTCATACCTTTGCAAAGGTGTACATTTTTGGCTTTGTTCAGGACGGATTAAGGCAGATTCAAAAGATTCACTTCGATTCTCATATAATAAATCGTTTAATAACAGCGATTTAAACTAAAAATAACGATAAAATAAGCATGGCTAAATCCCAACAAAGTTTTGGTAAAAAAGAAAAAGAAAAATTACGCATCAAGAAGCGTCAGGATAAAGAATTGCGAAAAATTGACCGAAAGGCCAATGCAAAGGGAGACGGTTTTTAGACTATGATTGCCTATGTAGATGAATATGGACAAATAACTGATACACCGCCGGATCCATCCAAAAAAATTATTGTGGATGCTGAAAGCATCGAAATTGGTATCCCCAAAAGAGCCAAGGAAGAAGAAGTTGATCCGATTAGAAAAGGCAAAATAGACTATTTCAACGATTCCAAAGGTTTCGGATTTATTAAAGAAAATGGAACTCAGGAGAAATACTTTGTTCACGCCAGTGGCATGATTGACGACCTAAAAGAAGGTGATGCCGTTTCTTTTGAATTGGAAAGAGGCATGAAAGGAATGAATGCAGTCCGCGTAAAAAGGGTGGCTACCAGCTGATTTCAAAATGAATTTCACCGCCATATTTCAAAACCGTTTTCCTAATATTTTCAACAATTTTAGGCAGTTTATTGGTGCCGATATGCGGGTGTGAATACACAAGATTTTGCTCGGTGACGCCATGAAATACAAAGTTTTCAAAAACCCTACGCACATTACCGCATTTTAAACTTCGGGTATATAATTTTCCATCACAATAAGTTCCGGTGCCGCCTTCACCAAAACAATAATTGGAATCTCCGTTAACAATATGAAATTGGTTTATGGCACGCAAATCTCGCCTTCTTAGGTTGCGTTGCGGAAGAATTTTATTATATTTAGTCGAGCCTTAAAAAGTTCTTTTTAGGCAAAATATTTTATATGTCGCAAATTCAAGTAAGGAAAACAGTTCTTGAAAAAATTGACGATAAGATAATTTCCATTTATTCATCATTCTTTTGAAGCTAAATCCAGCTGCGGCAAGCTAATATTGATGTTGTCACCCACAATTCCTTGGTAGAAGTTTCTTCCTAGTCGATGGTCTGTTTTAAGATGCCCGATTACGGGTTCTATTGCGGCTCTTTTAGTTTTTTCTGCTGATTCTTTGTTTGGGTCTTGTCATTAAAGGGTTTTGGCAACAGAATTTGTGTTTCTCCAATTTGTTTTCGTCCTCGATAACCTCGGTCAACTGCGGCTTTTATTGGAACTTTTCCAACAAGTCTTTCTGTTTATTCCAATACGGGTTTTAAGGTATGGCAATCAAACTCATTTCTAAAACCCATTGCTCCAACAATCACGCCTGTATTTTGGGTGCGAACGAAAGATGCTTTATTTGCAAATTCAAATTTTTTGTGTTCTTTTCCTTTAGAGATGCACTGTGTCACAGGTTCGTGCAGAGAATAAATTTTGTTTTTGCTTGTTCGTTTTTGAGCAAGAACTTGTTTAAATAATTCAATGTCTGTGTGATAAATAGAGTCAGGTTCTATATTTCTCTCTAATTCACGAACCAATCTTCGGGAAATTGTTTTAACCTTTTTGTCCGCTTTTTTTGCTTTTGATTTATTTCTTGGATGATTTCTGAAGCGCTGATCCACGCCTAATTTTTTCAGCGTTCTGGTGTAGGTCTGGCGAACTGAAAGCTGCTTCTTTGAAATTGCAAGACACTTTTTGATTATCTTTCTATGCAACTTTGCATCTGTTTGGAAAGAGATGTTTTTTTTCTGGATCGTGGTGTCAATACTGACTTGGTCATCATTGCTGTCATCTCCGTTAATACGGATGCTCTCTTTGAGAATCAACTCTATTCACGATTCTCCAATGCGTTTGCGAAAATGAACAAGTTCGGAAGCTTCACAAGGTTCCGAAGAACTAAATTCTTGCTGTCCGCAAAAATATTGGTAGTAAAGATTTTCAGCCCATTGCTCTACGACACTTTCGTCCGAAATATTGCGAATATGCTTCAAAATCAACAACCCAACCATTAATCGAATTGGCTTTGCGGGACGACCATTATTCTCACAGTAAAGAGAGCCAAATTCCTTATCAAAAAGTTTCCAATTGATCCTGTTAGATAAAATATAAAGAGGATGTTTTTGGTTAAAGTATCTTCTAAAGTGAAGAAAAAACTGGATTGATTCTCTATTTTTGGCTTGGCTAACATAAATTTAAATTGCAAGATTTGCGTTATTAAAATACGAAATCTTGTAGATTTAAACAAGAAAATATCAGTTTAAATTATTAATCATCAGTATTTTAACCAGTTTTTAAGGGACGGTTAATTACAACCTGAAAAATACCCGCAACAGTGTATTTTTGATACCGGAAGGAAAGGTAGACGAAAGAATCTTAGCCCATTTCTTATTGCACAATGGCATATTAAATGGAAGACTATTTACGATTTTTATAATAATCGAACCAACTTAATATGGAAGCCGTTTTACTCATCAACATACTCGGCCGGTTTACCAAGCCATGTGAAGCATTTGGAATTCTGACCATGGCGGTTTCGACACCCTGAAGTTTTAGAGCGGCGTAGTATTGCTCCGACTCACTGATAGGTGTTCGGAAATCTTGCTCTCCGGTCAGTAGCATGGTTGGTGTTTTGACATTTCCAACCAGCGAGATAGGGGAGCGTTTTAGGTAATTTTCGGGTGTTTCCCACGGTTTGCCTGGAAACCAATATTTGCTAAAAAACCCGATACCATCTGAATGCAGTACAAAACTGTACCAATTGATAACTGGTTTGGCGACTACAGCAGCTTTAAAACGGTCGGTTTTGCCGACTATCCAAGCCGTCAATACACCACCACCACTACCGCCGGTTACAAACAAGTTGTTTGAATCAATGTAGCCTTTGCTAATTACAGCATCGACACCGGACATCAGGTCATCATAGTCGTGATTAGGATAATCGTGGTGAATTGAATTGCCAAATTCCTGACCGTAGCCTGTACTGCCTCTCGGGTTGCTGTACAAAACAACATAACTGGCGGCAGCATATTCTTGAATTTCATAAGCAAAAGCCGGTCCGTACATAGCAAAGGGCCCTCCGTGAATTTCCAAAATAAACGGATATTTTTTATTGGGATTAAAATCCGGCGGTGTTACAATCCAACCTTGGATGTCTTTGCCGTCAAAAGACGATTTCCACCAAACTTCTTCCACTTTTCCTAATTTTCTGTAGGAAAACAAATCGTCATTGAGCCGAGTCAACCGGTTGGTTTTGCCCTCTGCCCACACTGCTAAATCTGCCGGATGTTCCGATCCGCCTAAGGTGTAGGCAAACCGGTTGTTGTTTGAAACAGTGTAAGTACCTGAATTATAAGGTCTTCCCAAATCAAGTCCACCCAATCCATCGGTGATGGTTCTGATTTTTCCGGTGAGAGCTACATGGCTAATCTTGTTGCTTCCTTTTTCATCATATTGAAAATAAATGCCTTTGCCGTTGGTTTCCCATAGAGGATTGGACACGTCCCTATCTAAGGAAACAGTCAGTTTTTTTACCCCGCTGCCATCTGCATTCATTACATAGAGATTCGTCACTTGATAGCCCTGAAAACTATCGTCAAAACCAGTAAAGGCAATATGTTGGCCATCGGGTGAAAAAACAGGGTCGCTATCAGGCCCAAAACGGTTGGTAAGTGCTTTGACACTTCCATCGGACAAACGAAGTTGATAGATTTCTGAATTGAGTGTTTCAAAATCGTGATTTTCGTGAAGATTGGCTGAAAAAACAAGACTGTTTCCGTCTTTAGTCCAAACCGGATTTCCGTAGTCATTCTCGGTAAATGTCCACTGGCGGGCGGTACCTCCATCTAAACCAATTGTGAAAATCTGCTGATGACCTGGTTTGAGATAACCTTGGCCGTCACCACGATAATTCACCTCATCAATATAGACAGGTGGGGCGTTCCACTGAGCACCTTCCGGTTTGGCCGGTATATTCAGCAATGATTTTTTAGATGTCGGGACAAACTGTGTAAAAGCTAATTGAGTTCCATCTGCCGACCATGAAACAGCTCCTGGCGGGTTGGAGCTGTTGGTTAAAGCGATGGTTGTTTGGGTATCATAATAATAAACAAAGAGCTTGGTTTTTTCATCTTGCCCATTGGAAAGAAAAGCTATTCTTTTGCCATCACTTGACCAGCGAGGAGCGTAATCCCGTTGATTGCCCTGTGTAATAGGCCTGTTTTGTGAGCCATCCGTATTGATTATCCACAGGTTAGAATAATCGCGGTCTGCCATGATATCTTTGAAATTCCGAACATAAACAATCCGGTTGCCATCTGGTGAAATTTGAGGATCGGAAATGTATTCCAAATCAAAAAGATCGGTAAGTTGTAAGTTTGTTTGTACTTGGCTGTAACCGAAGTGGAAAACCAACAAGATTAGCAATAGATGTCTGTAAGTAGTTTTCATAAGAGTTAAGGCATTGGTTAGGTTTATAAAGATAATCAAATGTAGATTCAATTTTTTAAAACTAAAACATTTTTATCGACCTGGAATTTTAAAATCAAAGCTTTTGATACATCCGGATATTTTATAAAGATAGGCGATTTCCAATTCTGCTTTCATTTGCCTTGACGGAAGCCAGCTTTTAGTTGACAATCTTTAACCTTACCGGTTTTTCAAGGATTATAAAGTAAACAATGACGAGTAGAGTTACGCATGCGATCATTAAAAAAGCAATTTTGGCTCCTAACCAAAACCAAATAAATCCTGTCAGTGAACTGGCTATCATGTTGCATAGACTCTGTAATCCGGTGAAATTGCCAATGGCAGTCGCGGTGTCTTTCGGGTCGATTATGTTGGAGATCCAAGCTTTTGAAATTCCCTCGGTGGCAGCAGCATAGATTCCGTACAAAAAAAAGAGTCCGAAAAAGAAGTATAAGCGGGTGTTTATGGACATACCAAAATATACGATGGCAAACAGGGCAAGCCCGAAGACGAAGATTATTTTTAGACCAATTTTATCTGCTAAAATTCCGAGAGGAAAGGCAAATAAAGCATAGACCAGATTGTAGAATATATAAATTCCTATAACCATTGTATCGCTAAGCCCTGCTTGTTTTGCTTGAAGCAATAGGAAAACATCCGAACTGTTGAATAGCGTAAACATCAACAGGCCGATGACCAATTTTCTATATGCGGCAGGGCTAGTTTTCCAATAGTTTAGAAAGGAGAAGAAGGGTGTTTTTATTTGGGTTTTGTGCTTGGCTGTTTGTTTCTCTTTGAGATAGAAGGAGGTAAGCACGGCAAGTAGTCCGGGAACAAATGCAATAAAAAAAAGGGTTTTGTAGTCTTCCGGGAAATAATATAAGTAGAGCAATGCTAAGCAAGGTCCAATCACGGCTCCTAAAGTATCCATCGAACGGTGAAATCCGAAAATCTTTCCTTTGGTTTGTGGTGTCGCTTCGTCTGAAAGCAAGGCATCTCGCGCTCCCGTACGGATTCCCTTTCCGAAACGATCGACGGTTCGTGCAAAAAATATCCAAATCGGGAAAACAAATAATGCCATCATTGGTTTTGAAACGGCACTAAACGCGTATCCTAATTGTACAAAAGGAACGCGCCTGCCGGACATATCCGAACGTTTGCCAAAATAGCCTTTACTCAACCCCGCGGTGGCTTCGGCAACACCTTCTAATAGGCCGATGAGTAGAACGGAAAACCCTAATGTCTTCAGGTAGATTGGCAGGATGGGATACAACATTTCGCTAGCGGTGTCCGTAAACAAGCTTACGAGTGAAATTATCCAAACCGTTTTAGTAATGTTTTTCAAAGATATTATTTTTAACTTACTCACTCAAAAAAACATAGAGCCGAAAAAATTGAATATTGAAAAGCTTGCGAATAAATCTACATTAACTTTGTAATACATCCATCTTACAACTTCAAACGTCTGACTACTATCTCTTGACTTCTGATTTCCCAACCGCTATTCATTCCCTTTAATGACTGATTCCTTTGTCATCAATTTATGGGGTCATGAAGGTTTCATTGCTATGAGCATCAGGATGGTCAAATGTATAAAATAGTTGTGTGATTCCATTCTTAATTAAAACAACTGCGTTTTTGATTTAACAAAAAAAAGACATCTTGTGGGATGTCTTTTTTCTAAATAACAAATTAAATTACTCAGGATATTTGAGCAGTCTGTTCGGGTGCTGTCCACACACGGCTTTGGAAGGCAGCATCGGGCACGGTATGGAAAATGTGGTTAGAATAGTTACTGATGATTTTGACGGATATAGCCAAAATAATCTCGAGAATTTGTGTTTCGTTGTAACCTGCAGCTAAAAATCCCTCAACATCTTCAGGTGCTGGATTTCCTTTTTTGGTGACCATGGTTTTGGTAAAATCGCTCAAAGCACTTAACTTTTTGTCAGCAATTGGAAAACCGGCACGAAGGGCATCGGTCACATCTTTGGGTACTTTGGAAGATACATCAGCTAAGAAACTATGGGCAGCCATACAATATTCGCATTGGTTGACAAAACTGATGGAAAGAAATACAACTTCAAGCTCCGCAGAAGTAAAGGTGCTGTTTTTTCGGAGAGCAGCGTAGCCATGACGGTAAGTACTCAACAAATCGGGGAAGTTGGCCATGTTTCCATACATGGTTGGAATCATTCCCATTTCTTTTTTGGCAGCCGTAAGCAATTCTTTGGCTTGTTCATTTTCTGCATCGAGTCCCAAGGTTGGGAGGGTTGTTTTAAATACATTTTTCATAACATATTGGGTTTAAATTAAACAATTAATATTCAAATTTTAGTTTCTTTTGAGTCAACAAAAAACGGAGATGTAGCGAAAAAAAATCGCGTAAAGGTTCATCAGTCTGCACAACTTTCATTCGGGCGACTACGCCATAAAAAGCATCTAAAATAAAGTCAGCCAAGGCCGAAGCTTCAAAATTTTTATCGATTAAACTTGCTTCTTGGGCTTCCATAACAAACGCCGCAAGTGCTGATTTAATCCGGTTTTTGGCTCGAAAAACAATGGTTGCCAAATTTTTATTATCAGCAGACACTTCTGTTGATAAGTTTCCTAATAAACAAGAATTTTTATAACCGTCTTGTTTGTGTTTTTCCGCCAATTGGGCAAAGTAGCTTTCTATTTTTTCAAAACCATTCAGGGCAGAATCCTCTCTCAAAGAATTCAAAATAGTAAGCAGGCTATCGGTATATTGTTCAACAGCCTGAAGAGTAAATTGCTCTTTGCTTTCAAAAAAGTTGTAAAAAGAACCTTTTGGAATACTACATTCCTTGAGGATTTCCGTGATGCCGGTATGGTGATAACCTCCTCGGCACATCAGCGAAATGCCTTTTTCCAGAATGTCTTTTTTTTGGTATTTTTTCCGCATAACTTTCAATTAGACCGTCCTACTTAATAATCCTTACAGTAGTTTTAAATAATTTTGAATAAAATGTGCAGGTGATTGTGAAGTGTCTTAAAATTAATATACTATCAAAAAGTATAAACTATAAAAAAGACTCAATTATAGACAAGATTTTTTAATATAAATATTGAAATCAGAAATTTGGGCAACTTGAATTTTGTTGATTAATTGTGGTTTTTTTAATCCTATTTACACTCATTTTAATTATAAAATATACCGAATACCAGCCGTGCAAAAAGTATTTTGCTAAGGCCGGTTTTTGCATTAAAATATTGATTTTAAGATTCAAGGTAGGCTTGTCAAAGCCCCGCCAAATCCCATTTTTTGATGATTTCCTGAATGAGATTCTCGACTTTATCGGTCACTTTTTTGTAGTATTCATCTGCTTTGGCCTGATTGAATTTTGGAAAGCCTTCTCTTTCTTTATATAGCCCGATAGAAGAAGGAAAAGGCACGGCAGCCCAAGTTCCGGTTTTAGGATATGGCGTTGTCATTTCGTCTGAATATTTTTCGGGGTGCACCAAAGTCGGATCAACGGCTTGAATGAAAGCGGTTTCGTTGAGCCCGGCGTGGCCACCATCTTGTCCAAAAACTTCTTTGGTTTCATCTGAAGCAAATGACCACCAGTTGATGACC
>Ga0100402_1003712_pt1 | contig 16505 bp, 10 predicted proteins | sample CryGeyme20150102_FD_80419 | JGI IMG/M metagenome (GOLD analysis project Ga0100402, IMG submission 80419) | Groundwater microbial communities from Crystal Geyser aquifers in Utah, USA - Crystal Geyser metaG 2015-0102 | ecosystem: Environmental > Aquatic > Deep subsurface > Groundwater | place...
ACCCGAATCCATCTTCATCACTCCCGTACAAACCATCCTTAAAAACAAAAATTGACTCAATAAATTACTTAAAATCGATCATCCGAGTTCAGGAATGTGGGCTTCAACACCGGTGAAAAGTCCATTATTTTTTGCCAGGCAAAAAATAATATTGACTTTATATTCAAGACCTAGTGTAGTGATGGTATGAGTGTTCGGAGATTGAAGATTTTTTGTGGCGTTTATCATTGCATGACGCGGACGGTAAATGGTGAGCGATTGTTTAAGGATCGTGAGAAAGAGGTTTTGCGTAAGATGATCTGGCAGGTGGCGGATTTTTGTGGGGTGGAGGTGCTGACTTATTGTGTGATGTCGAACCACTTCCATGTATTGTTGCGGGTGCCGGAACAGGTTGACTTATCGGATAGTGAGCTGCTGCGGCGTTACCGGGTGCTGTATCCGAAGCCGACAAAATACCAGACGGCCTCGTTTGCGATGATGGAACGTACGCTGGGGCAGGACAGCGAGGAGGCGGACGCAATCCGGCGGAAGTTGCTGGTGAGGATGGGGGATGTTTCGGAATACATGAAGACCTTGAAGCAGCGTTTTTCCGTATGGTATAATCGTTCACATGATCGATTTGGCACGCTTTGGTCAGAGCGTTTCAAGTCGGTGCTGGTGGAGGGAAAAGGTAACCCCTTGCAAACGATGGCGGCTTACATTGACTTGAATCCGGTTCGTGCCGGCTTGGTTGAGGACCCTAAAGATTATCGTTTTTGCGGCTACGCTGAGGCGGTGGCTCAATCTGCAAATTTGCTCCGGTCACAGCGCGATCCGCGAGGACTGCATGCAGTAAACGGCATTCGGCGGATTTGGGTGGCTTATGCTGACGGAACGATGCGACACGAGTTCTCTGTGGCTGAAGCATTACAAATGCACCGCGAGCTGATTTTTGGTAAACTTGCGGGTCAAGCCGGACTTTCGGAAGCAGAGCGGAGCCAAGCACTAAAGATCCTGGAGCAGGAGGATGCCGTGTTGCCGGTTGCAACGGTGTTGCGTTGCCGGGTACGCTACTTTTCCGACGGGGCTATTTTAGGCAGCAAAGAATATGTGCGGGGCTTTCTGGCGGGCTGGCAATTGAATAAGGGCCGTAAAAGCATGCCCAGGATCAATCCATTACGCGGGGCGGATTGGCAGGGCCTGACAACGATTCAAGGGCTAAGGAAGCAGATTTTCGCTTGAAAAATATACAGTGGCGAAAAGCTAAAAATGCTTGAGGTATTTTTTATGATTCTCATCGATGAAAAGAGCCCGCTTTTCTTCGATGATGAACACTCTGAGGCTGAGTTCCGGGTGCACGTATTCGCCCGCCGCGTAAGATTTACCGTTGAGTCGAATGCGGTTCTCGTTGGTGGGAAGTCGTTCGCCGCTGATTTGGATACGAGCCAGCCAATCAATGATTTCCTGGTTGGGCTGAACTGTGGCCTGTTCTGCTGCTGCTTTGGGTTGAGCTGCGGCAGCGGCCATCACCCCGGCAGCGGCACTGGCCTGGCGTAATTCTTCGATTACGGGTGCATTCGTTAAGCGTTCTAACGCAGCAGGTGCCGCATTCGGTGCCTGGGCTGAATCCGCCGGGGTCGTTGCGGCAAGGGCGGGTTCATTCGCCGACGCGGGTTCTTCAGTTGCCGGGGCAGTCGTGGAGGACGCTACGGCGGGTTGCCCGGCAGATGGCGTCTTTTTGCTGTTGAGTAGCACCAGACTCATGCCGCCAAAGACGCCCAGCAGCAACACGACCGCCGCAGCCAAGAGTCCGATCATCCACGAGGGCTTCATGCCGTTGGGGGTAGTGAAGGGGGCGGTTACAGCGGCCCCGGACTCCGGCATACGCTGGGGCGTGCGGTCGCGTTGGGCTTTGCGGAGTGCTTGGTTGATTAATGACATTTTTATAAATGGCTAATGACAGATGGCTAATTGCCTAATGACTGATGGTAGATGATTAATGATGAGGCATTTGGGGTGATCCATTAGTCGTTAGTCATTATTTATTCGTTAATATGAATGTAATCGGTTGATGTCTTTGAGGGCCTTGCGCACATCCCACCAAGTAACCTGGCTGCCGTTGCGGATGTAAGCTGCGAGCAGGGATTTGTCGCAGATATTATTGATCAAGCGCGGAATGCCGAGGCTGCAGACGGCAATTTTTCTGATGGCGCGCGGGCTGAACTGCAAGCGGCCATTACTATTGGCGAGAGTGAGCCGGTGGTTGATGTAGCGTCGCACTTGATCGGAGTTGAGAGGCTTGATATCGTAGTGGACCAGCACACGTTGCCGCAATTGGCGCAAGCGCTCTTCTTTGAGCTTGGCGTTCAGTTCCGGTTGACCAATCAGGATGATTTGCAGCAGCTTTTGATCGTAGGTTTCGAGATTGGAGAGCATGCGCAGCATTTCCAGCACTTCGAAGGACAGGTTTTGCGCTTCGTCGATGATGACGACGATCTCGCGTCCGGCGTGAATACGTTCGAGCAGGATGTCGTTCATCTTGTCGAGTAGATCGCTGCTGGAGCGCGCCTTGGCGTCTTCGCCCAGTTCCTTCATGATTGCCCGCAGTAACTGGGTTTCAGAGACACGGGGATTGAGCAGCAGGGCAGTATCCACTTCTTCCCGCGATTCCAGTTCCTCCAATAATTTACGACAGAGCGTGGTCTTGCCGCAGCCGACTTCTCCGGTCAGCACAATAAAGCCTTTTTTGTCGTCGATACCGTAACGCAGATGCTGCAACGCCTCCTCGTGGGTCGGGCTGAGGTAGAGTAAACGCGGGTTGGGCGTGACGTGGAAGGGCATCTCCGAAAATCCGAAATAGTCCTGATACATGGCTTTAGCTTAAATTTCCCTTTCCAACCGGCGCAAATTCACCTTCTGTGGGAAGCACATGTCAAGCAATACGGCACAGCGAAAGGAGCGCTTTTTAATCCTCATGCTTTTAGGCATGCTGGGCATATTGGTCGTTTTTTTTGGAGGGATGTTACTGAAGACCCACCGGGAGTTTCATAACTTTAAAGAGCGGCAGTTTAGGATTGAGTCGAAACTCATACAAGCCCGAAAAGAATTCCGCGAAAAAGAAGCCTACCTCAACCGCCTGCTCGAAGATCCCGATTTCCTGGAGCGGGTGGTGCGCGAGCGTTTGGGATATTCGCGTCCGGATGAATTACTTTTTCGCTTTTCCGACGACCCGTAACTGGGCGTGCGGCCTGAACCTTGAACTTTCACCATGAAATTACCCGGCGGGCAGATCGAAGTTTGCTTTTTGGCCCGAAAGATTTTTAAAAACCCGCTAACGAATAACCCAGGGATCACAGATGCAATCACTTATCGCAAAATTTCAGGCAGCCGGTCAGGGGCAGGTCTTTCAGTTTTTTGATCAACTTGATGACGGGCAAAGGCAGCAACTGCTGGCCCAGGCTGCAAGCATTGACCTGGCTGAAATTACCGGGCTGGTGCAGGAACATGTTTTGGGCAAAGCCCATGCGTCGCTGAACCTCACCGGGCTGGATCCGGCTCCCTACATAGCGCTGCCTGAGGACGAAGCCAGTGCCACGCCATGGACGCGTGCCTTTGCAGCCGGGGCTGAAGCGATTCAGGCCGGGCGGGTGGCCGCTTTTACGGTAGCTGGCGGGCAGGGCACACGCCTCGGCTACGACGGACCCAAGGGCACCTATCCGGTCACGCCCTTGACGCGCAAGACCCTGTTTCAGGTGTTTGCCGAGAAGATCCGGCGCTCGGGCGAGCGTTTCGGGGTGACCATCCCCTGGTTCATCCTGACCAGTGAGATCAACAATGATGCGACCATCGCCGCTTTTCAGGATAACGATTACTACGGCTTGCCGCCGACGAGTGTGCATTTCATCGTGCAGGGTCTGGTGCCGGCGGTTGATCTTGCGGGCAAGATTCTGCTGTCGGATCAGGCGACGATTGCGATGACGCCGGACGGTCATGGCGGAGCCCTGCGGGCGCTGGTGCGTAGTGGTGCGGTGGATACGATGAAGCGCCAGGGGGTCGATATTGTCACCTACTTCCAAGTGGACAATCCGATTGTGCAGTGCGTGGATCCGGCCTTTGTGGGCTTCCACGTGTTGGGGCAGTCCGAACTTTCCAGCAAAATGGTGCCCAAGGCCTATGCGCTCGAAAAAGTCGGGCACTTCTGCACCCAGGACGGGGTGACCAAGGTGATTGAATACAGCGATATGCCGGTAGCAATGCAGGAAGCGACCAGTGCCGATGGTGAGCTGCGCTTCAAGGCCGGCAGCGTGGCCATTCATATTTTCGACCGCGGGTTTATTGCCCGTGTCGGCGCTAGTGCCGGCGATGCGAAGTTGCCGTTTCACCGCGCAGATAAAAAGATTCCTTATGTGGATGTCACTGGTGCCCGGGTGGAGCCGGAGGAACCGAACGGAGTAAAATTTGAGATGTTTGTTTTTGATGCGCTGCCGCTGGCCAAAAATCCGGTGATCATTGAAGCCGCGCGGGGCGGCGACTTCAGTCCGGTCAAGAATGCCGAAGGCGTGGATTCACCAAAGACCTGCCAGCAGGACCAGTTGCGGATGTTTGCCCGCTGGCTGCGCGCCGCTGGCGTCGATATCGACACGGATGACTCCGGTCTGCCGCGCATCACCTTTGAAATCAGCCACCGCTTTGCGGCCGACCAGCAAGACTTCGTTGAGCAGTGGCATGCGCTGCCCACCAAGCCCGAGATCCAGGACGGTTTAGTCATTGAGTAGGGTTCGAACGTAAAGATGCTCATCCCCATTAAAACAACATGGTGAATGTGGACACAATCAGTTTACGAAAAGATCCCGCAACACCTGAAAACTCTGAAGTCCGTTTTACGGACACTGCAATAAAGAGCCCCATTCATTAAAGAAAAACAGTTATGAATATCATCGAAACAGCACAAGCCGCCGCCAACGAGGGCAAGCTCCTCGCCAGCGCCCTGATCAATTTGAAAACCTGGGCCGGGGCGGACTATCTGCCGCAGTGGGTCAACGGCAGCATTACCGAACTGGTCGAGCAGGGGGCATGGGATGAATTGAATGACCGCTTTTATCAAGACCTGGCTTTTGGCACCGGCGGCATTCGCGGGCGCACTATCGGCCGGATCGCTTCGTCGGTCGAGACGGGCGTGGCAAGTCCGGAGGGCACGCCGGAACATGCCGCAGTGGGTTCCAACGTGCTGAATGACTTCAACCTGATCAAGGCCACCATCGGGCTGTTCCGCTACTGTCAGGCATACCTGCGCGAGAGTGGACGCTATGATCTGCCGCGCTTGGTGATCGCCCACGACGTGCGCCACTTTTCCCGGCATTTTTGTGAACTCGCGGCATCGACCTGGTGTAAGCTGGGCGGGCAGGCGTTGATCTTTGACGGCCCGCGCTCGACGCCACAGCTCAGCTTTTCCGTGCGTGAGTTTGGCGCCACCTGTGGAGCGGTCATTACCGCCAGCCACAACCCGCCACATGATAACGGTTTCAAGGTTTATTTTGAAGATGGTGCACAGGTGGTGGCCCCCCATGCCGAAGGCATTGTCAGCCTCGTTAATGAGGTGGCACTCGATGAGGTAACGGATTTTCTGAAAATCGACCTGACGCCGGTGATCACCATCAATGAGCAGGCCGACGCACCTTATCTCCAACTGTTGGAGGAGATGGTGATTGACCAGGAGGTAATGCAGCAGGAGTCGCCTAAAATCGTTTTTTCTCCCATCCACGGCACCGGGGCAATTAGCTCGATCCCGGTTCTCAGGAAGCTGGGTGTGGAAGTGATTGAAGTGCCCGGGCAGATGCAACCGGATCCCCGCTTCCCGACCGTCAAATCACCCAACCCGGAAAATGCCGAAGCGCTGGCCATGGCAATGGCCCGGGCGGACGAGACCGGGGCGGATGTCGTCATCGCCACCGATCCCGACGCCGACCGCATGGGCGTGGCGGTGCGTGACCGCAACGGAGAGATGGTCTTACTGACCGGCAACCAGATTGGCACAGTGCTGGCCGAGTATCGCATCTCCACGCTCAAGGATGCTGAAATCCTGCCGGAGGAGGGCAGTGAGAACGCAGTCCTGATCAAAACCTTCGTGACCAGCCCGATGCAGGAATCAGTTGCGGACTGGCACGGGCTGAAGACGATCAACACATTGACCGGGTTCAAGTGGATCGGCGCGAAGCTGGCCGGTTATGAGGCTGAGATGAAAAGCAAGCTCCACGAGCAGGAGGGCCTGGCTGTCGATTACGACGCCTGCGATGTCTGGACGCGTGCCGACCTGCTGCTGGATTATTCCACTTACTTTGTCTTCGGCGGCGAGGAGAGCTACGGCTATCTCGCAACCGACCGCGTGCGGGATAAGGATGCCAATGCCGCCGTTGTCATGTTCTGCGAACTGGCTGCCTACCTCAAGGCCAACGAGATGACCTTCCCCGAATACCTTGACGCGCTGTATCTGCAGCACGGCTACTACGAGGAAAAAACCATCAACATCTACTACGAAGGCGCAGCCGGCTCGCAGAAGATTAAAAACATTCTCGACTCCTACCGCAGTTCGTCCCCCAAGGCTTTCGGCGAGGTTGAAGTCTCCGGTTTTACGGATTTCGGCCAGGACGAGATCGTCGATGCCGATGGTCAGAAAATTCCGCCGCAGGATTTCTTTTTTCTGGAGCTCAATAACGGCTACAGTTTTGCCGTGCGCGGCTCGGGCACCGAACCCAAGATCAAGTTTTACGTCTTCGGACGCTCCGAAGTAACGGACCCGGAAGAACTGCCGGGGGTCAAACAGGCCGCCGCCAAGGTGATGCAAAGCATCCTTGAGGCCATCGAAGCCGACGCCCGCCAGCGCGCGTCGTAGCGGCTTTGTCCACGCTTACCGCGCACCGTCTTGCCCGCGGTGCGCGGATCTTCTCATGCCGTTCGGCGTCGGCTCAAGTAAGTGCTGTCGAATCTGAAACGTCAGGTGCGTCTTCGTCGGCCCCGTCCACTTCGTTCTCTTCGGCGGCATCTTCTTCCGAGGCGATGACTTTGGAGATGCCGATCAGTTCGTCCTTGCCGCTGAGGTTAACGAGTTTGACGCCGGAGGCGGCGCGGCCGGTGATGCGGACGTCCTTGATGGGGCTGCGCACGGCCTGTCCCTTAAGGGTGAACATCATGATCTCGTCGTCGTCGGTGACGGAGAGGGCCCCGGCGACCTTGTCGGACTTGATCGCGATGATGCCGGAGCCGCCGCGCGACTGGGTGCGGTATTCGCTGAAGTCGGTGCGTTTGCCGAGGCCGTTGGCTCCGGCGATAAGCAGCTTGGCTTGCGGTTCGGCGGGGTCTTCGCTGACGGGCGGCACGATCTCGATGGCGACCACTTTGTCGTCGGCGCTCTTGAGCTTGATGCCGCGCACGCCGCGGGTGGCACGGCCCTGGTCGCGCAGGTCAGTCTCGGCAAAACGGATGGACTGGGCGTTGGAGGTGACCAGGCAGATCTCGCTGCTGCCCTCGGTGAGGCGGGTCCCGATCAGGTTGTCGCCCTCGTCGATCTTAATCCCGATGATGCCGCCCTTGCGGTAATTTTTAAAGTCGGCCAGCCGGGTCTTTTTAACCACGCCATTTTCGGTGGCGAGCACGATGGACTGCTCGCCTGCTTCAAAGTCTTTGACACAGATGGTGGTGGCGACGCGTTCACCCTCCTGGAGTTCGAGCACGTTGGCGATGGCACGGCCCTTGGCGGTGCGGGTGCCTTCGGGAATGTGATAGACTTTTTCCACATAGACGCGGCCACTGTTCATGAAGCACATGATGTAGTCGTGGGTGGAGGCGGTGAAGAGGCGCTCAACAAAGTCGTCGTCATACTGGCCGGAGCCGATCACGCCCTTGCCGCCGCGTTTCTGCGAGCGGTATTCGTCGAGCGAAGTGCGCTTGATGAAGCCCTTGTGGGTGAAGGTGATCATGCAGCCCTCGTTGGGGATAAGATCCTCCATCGAAAGGTCGCCGTCGATCGCGAGCACCTGGGAGCGGCGCGGGTTGCCGTATTTCTCCTTCATGTCGCTGAGCTCGTCTTTGATCACCGCCAGCAGTTTTTGTTCGCTGTCGAGGATGGCGCGCAGCTCTTCGATCAGTGCCATCAGGGTGAGATACTCCTCTTCGATCTTGCCGCGCTCCATACCTGTGAGTTGGTAGAGCCGCAGTTCAAGGATGGCGTTGGTCTGAATCTCTGTCAGCGGATACTTGGCCATCAGGGCGACCTTGGCCTCCTCGCGGTTTTTGGAGGCACGGATAATTCTGACAAAGTCGTCGAGATTATCCAGTGCCAGTTTGTAGCCTTCGAGGATGTGGGCGCGGGCCTCGGCCTTACGCAGGCGGAAGGCAGTGCGGCGGTAAACCACCTCGCGGCGGTGGTCGATATAGCAGTTGATCATCTCCTTGATGTTCATCTGCTTGGGGCGGCGGTTATCCAGCGCCAGCAGGATCACACCGAAGGAGCTCTCCAGCGCGGTGCTCTTATACAGTTGGTTGATGATGACGCGGGGGATGGCACCGCGCTTGAGCTCGATCACGATACGGGTGGTCTCAGTGGACTCGTCGCGCAGGTCGGAAATCCCATCGATGGCCTTTTCCTTGATGAGTTCGGCGATGCGGATGACGAGTGAAGCACGATTCACATTGTAGGGAATCGCGGAGATGATGATTTCCTCCTTACCGCCGGATTCGACTACTTCGACGATACCCCGGGTGCGCACGATGCCGCGGCCGGTTTTGAGGTAACTCTCGATACCGGATTTACCGTGGATGAAGCCGCCGCCGGGGAAGTCGGGGCCGGGTATGAGCTGGATTAGTTCGTCGAGTTCAATCTTCGGGTCGTCGATGATGGCGCAGGCCGCGTCAATTATCTCGTTGAGATTGTGCGGCGGGATGTTGGTGGTCATCCCCACGGCGATGCCGGTGGAGCCGTTCATCAAAAGATTGGGCAGGGCGGAGGGTAGCACGGAGGGCTCGGTGGTGCTTTCCTTGTAGTTGGGCACGAAGTCAACGGTATCCTCGTCAATATCGCGCAGCAGGTCTTCGGCGATGTTTTCCAGCTTACACTCGGTATAACGATAGGCTGCAGCTGAGTCGCCGTCGATCGAGCCGAAGTTGCCCTGGGGGACAATCAGCGGGTAACGCATGACCCATTTCTGGGCCAGGCGGACCAGCGTGTCGTAAACCGAGGTGTCGCCGTGGGGGTGATAGTTCTTGAGCACTTCGCCGACCACACCGGCGCATTTGTCGAAGGGGCGGTTGTGCAGCAAGCCCTCCCGCAGCATAGCGTAGAGGATACGGCGCTGGACGGGCTTTAAACCGTCGCGCACGTCGGGCAGGGCACGGCTGACGATGACGGACATCGAATAATCGATGTAGGCCGTCTGCATGATGTCGGTGATCGAGGTGGGTTCGGCGCGTTGGATGCTGGGATCGATGGGAGGTTGTTCGGACATGGATGAAATGGCTAATAGCTAATGGGTAATGACTAATGTGGACTGAACATTGAACATTGAACGTCCAACATCGAATATGTATTAGGCGATAAATGAAAGTTGTGATGCGGTTGCCTGCAAAACGGAAAACCGGAGAACTGAAAACTGGTGAACTGCCTTAAACGTCTAGATTCGAGACGTTTAAGGCGTTATCTTCGATGAAGGCACGGCGGCTGGGGACGTCTTCACCCATCAGCATGGCGAAGATGCCGTCGGCCAGGGCCGCGTCGGCGATATTGACCTTAAGCAGGCGGCGGGTGGTGGGATCCATGGTGGTCTCGTAGAGCTGCTTGGGGTTCATTTCTCCCAGACCTTTGTAGCGCTGGATCTGCAGACCGCGGCGACCAATGGCGCGGATGTTTTCCACCAGTTGGATGATGGAGTGCAGTTTGATAATACTTTCTTTCTTTTCGTCGCCTTTGTTCTCAATCAGGTGGTAGCGCGGCTCATCGGTCGGGGTGAACTGCTTGACGTCCATGCCGGCAGCGGCGATCTCGCGCAGGAGTTTGCTCATCTCGGTGGACTCGAATATTTCGTGCAGGGAGATGCGCTGCTGGACTTTGACCCCGTCGTCACTCATGACGTCCTGCAGAATGGTGTCGGTAAAATCGATTTCGGTGAGCTCGAACTCACGGTGGAAGTCCGCGCGTTCATCGTCGTCTTTGAGGAAGCGGAAGGTTTCCTCGTTGCCGGTGCGGATGCGCACGATGTAGCGGGGCAGTGCCTGCGTCTGCGGATCGTGCTGATCCAGGTATTCGGCAAAACCACAGCCGTAGCGGGTCACGCCACGCCCGATCATTTCGAGCCGCGAGAGGATTTCGACCACATGGTCGATGTTCCCACCGGAGAGGTCGGTATTGTCGCGCAGGCGGATCAGGTTGACGTCTTCAGTGCCGAGTTCGAGCAGGATCCGGTTGAGCTGGGCATCGTTGTCGATGTATTGCTCGCGGCGCTTGCGTTTGATTCTATACAGCGGGGGCTGGGCGATATAGACGTAGCCCGCCTCGATCAGGCCCTTCATCTGGCGGAAGAGGAAAGTCAGCAGGAGGGTGCGGATGTGCGCACCATCCACATCGGCGTCAGTCATGATAATGATTTTATGGTAGCGGGCCTTTTCAATATTGAAGGCACCCTCGCCCTCGTGCTCGCCGATGCCGGTGCCGACGGCGGTGATCAGGGCGCGGATTTCATTGTTACCCAGCACCTTATCGAGGCGCGCTTTTTCCACGTTGAGCAGCTTGCCGCGCAGCGGCAGGATAGCCTGAGTGGCGCGGTCGCGGCCCTGTTTGGCCGAGCCGCCGGCGGAGTCGCCCTCGACGATGTAGAGCTCGGAGACGGCTGGATCTTTGGAGGAGCAGTCGGCCAGCTTGCCCGGCAGGCCGCCGCTGGAGAGGGCGCCCTTGCGCACGGTCTCGCGGGCCTTGCGGGCGGCTTCGCGTGCGCGGGCGGCATTCAGGCACTTGTCGATCAGGCGCTTGGCCACCTGCGGGTTGGTCTCGAAATAGTATTTCAGCTCCTCGCCGGTGATTTTCTGGACGATACCATCGACCTCGCCGTTGGAGAGCTTGGTCTTGGTCTGCCCCTCAAAGCGCGGCTCGGGCACTTTGACGGAAATCACAGCAGTGAGGCCTTCGCGGGTGTCATCACCGGAGAGGCTGGGATCCTTGTCCTTGATCAGACCATTTTGCTTGGCGTAATTATTGATGACGCGGGTCAGCGCGGTGCGGAAGCCGGAGAGGTGGGTGCCACCCTCGACGTTGTGAATCGAATTGGCATAGGCGTAGATTTGATCGTTGTAGCTGTCGTTATACTGCAGCGCGATATCCACCACGATATTGGCGTCCAGGTCCGGATTCGGGGTAGGGACTTCACCGTGGATGCTGATCGGTTCCGGATGGATCAGGGTCTTGTTTTCGTTGAGGAAGGTGACGTATTCTGCAATGCCGTCCTCGAAAAAATATTCATCCTTACGATTACTGCGCTCATCCAGGAAAATAACGCGTATCCCGGGGTTGAGGAAGGCCAGTTCGCGCAGGCGTTTGGCCAGCAGTTCGGCCTTGAACTCACGGGTGGTCAGGAAGATCTCCGGGTCGGGCGAAAAGGCGATGCGGGTGCCGGTGTGCTTGGTATCGCCGATGATTTTCATCTTCGAGGTGGTGATGCCGCGGGAGAACTCCATTTTATGCACCATGCCCTCGCGGCGGACCTCGACCTCGAACCATTCGGAGACTGCGTTGACGCACTTGGCCCCGACCCCGTGCAGGCCGCCCGAGACCTGGTAGGCACCTTTGCCGAACTTGCCGCCGGCGTGGAGATTGGTCATTACCAGCTCAAGTGCCGGGATATTGTATTTCGGGTGAATATCGACCGGAATGCCGCGTCCGTTGTCTTCAACCGAGCAGGAGCCGTCGTTGTGGATGCTGACGGTGATTTGCGAACAGTGCCCGGCCAGTGCCTCGTCGATGGAGTTGTCCACAATCTCAAAGACGCAGTGGTGCAAACCGCGCTCGTTGGTATCGCCGATATACATATCGGGGCGTTTGCGGACGCCTTCAAGGCCCTCCAGTTTTTCGATTTTTGACGAATCGTAAACGTCATTTGCGGCTGCCGCTACAGCGGCTTCGGAACTTGAATTTTCGGGCGTGGTATCTTCTGACATAAGCGATAGATAATGAAGCAGCCAGACTGACTAAAGCGACTAAAAAGTCAGCCTTTTTCGATTTAAGTTTACTTCTATAGTCGGGAGCCTAAGAAAAGACGGGTGAAGCTTTCGCATAAACTCGAATATGCATGCCGGGTGCTGGCCCAGTTGGGCCGCAGCTATGGTCAGGTGGGGATGGTCCAAGTCGAGAGTTTGGCTGCGGCCGAGGCCATTCCGGTCAACTATTTGGTGCAGATCCTCAACGAACTGCGTGGAGCAGGGCTGATCGTGAGCAAGCGCGGCAAACAGGGCGGCTATGCCCTGGCGCGGGCACCGGAAAGGATCGCGCTGATTGAAATCGTCGAGGCGGTGGACAGTGAGCTACTGGAGCGGAACTTTGAAGCGGTCGGCCACTCCGGCGCACGTGTAGCCGGTATCTGGAGTGAGATCGGCGAGACCTTTGAAGCCAAGCTGCAGCAGCACACACTGGATGATTTTATTGTGCAGGATGCTGACGCGGGGATGTACTACATTTGAGCAGCAGCTGCATGACGGATTTTGTCGCGCAGATGGGACGGGGTGTAACGATCGCTCCCGGATGAAGAGAAATAAGTAAGGGAAATATCAGATGGAAATGCTCCAGTGCTACAGCTGCGGGCAATGCAGCCACGAAGGACCCGCAGCCAATTTAACCATTGATACTTCGGCAAGAACCCTGCCGAACACTACTGGGTTTAGCCCCAGTTGCAGAGTGCGTCGATATAATCCCGCGTGCCCTCGCGCAGCCAGCCGTCGAGTTGGGCCGGGTCTTTGAGTTGCTGTCCGCGCTGGCGCGGCACCGCGAAAAAGCTGGTTTTCAGTCCGCTCACGGCCGACATGTCGCCCCATAGCCGTTCAAACTGGGTGACTGGAAAAATATCCTCTTGGCCGTGCCCCCAGCGTTTTTTAACATCTTTGAGGGTAATATATGTGGGCAGGCGTTCGGCAAATGTGCGCACCGCGTGGCTGACTTTTGCACGGTCGGGCAGATCCTCACGGCTGAGACCGAACTGAGCGAGCAGCGCATCAATCTCGATCCAGTTAGTCAGCGTATTGTAGTAGCTGAGTTTGAGTTCGTCCGCCTCGCTGGGCAGGGCCAGTCCTTCCACCAGCCGCAGGCGTCCATCGACCCGGGCAAGTCCGCCGCCGGTATCATCAATCCGGCGGGGGATGACTTCGAAGCTGAGCATACCGCCCATCCGGCGGTGTAGTCCGAGCAGGCCCGGATCAAGATTGGCCCCCAGCGTATCGATATTATGCATCAGCAGGGTGCGCAGCAGCGGGCGGGACTGGAGCAGTTGCAACAGGGTGCCGTTGAGCAACAGGTTGGGGATTTCATACCAGTGCCCGACCGGGTGCAGGCATTGCAGCGGTAAATTATCGCGGTAGTCGTTACCTTCGCCGCTGGTTTTTGCCCACTGGATGAGGGCGGCATGCAGGCTCCCGCGCATCTTCTCCGCCCGTTCATCCAGCACCTGGTGCGTCAGTTCCTCCCAGGCGTAGCGCAGGTCACGCTCCATGGGCACGAGGCGCAGGCCGATGCTCTTGCCGCGTGAGAGGAGCAGCGGGCCATCAAAGCCGTAGTTCTGCTCAAAGTCCAGGAAGCTGGCGATCGGCTGGTGCGTCAGGTAGCTGGTGGTGAACACATGTCCGGGTGCAAGGCCGCTGGTCTGCGCTGTGCGGCGGCTCTTGGCCAGGTGCACTTCGAGGAAGGAACGGTGCCGACCCTCGAATTTGCAGAAAGGGTTGATCGCCTTAACCACGCCGGCCCCCATCGTCCAGCGACTACCCGCTCCGGCGGCCAGTGTCACCACCGCGACTTCGCCACGCTGGAGGGCGGCAGCTCCTGCGGCGCGGTCGGCGTCGCTGATGGCTTGCCGGGTCTCGACGACATCGCCGGGCTGCACGTCTTCGATTACCGAAGTGGCGGGCAGGCGGCTGTTGGCAATGCTGAGGCGTCCCTTGCGCAGTTGCTCGCGGATGGTTTCATGCTGCTCCGGATCAAAACCATTCTCGCTGAGCAAGGTTTCCAGATCGGCCCGGGAGGGACCGCTGCTTGTGGCGGTGGCTTGCGGAAAGAGATTGCCAAACAATTTGCCCGCTGCCTCACCCAGCTCCGGCTGAATCTGCGACTGGGCTCGGAAGTGGGTCAACTCCGCGCGTTTTACGGCGCCCAAATCGCGGATTTCATGCCGCAGCAGCTCCGGCCAAACCAGCGGGTAGTACCGCGGGGTCATCAGTGCCGCGCTCCCCCTGTGCCAGTTGGCAACGCTGCCCCGGTCGTTTATCGAAAAGTCATAGACCACCGGGTCCATGGCAAAGGGGAGGGCGTGCACCAGTTGCGTCTTGGTCCCGGTCAGGATTGTTTGCAGGGTCTCCCGTGCCTGCGTTTTGACCGCAGGGTCGAAGATGAAGCCCATGCCGCCACCGGACATCCCGCCCAGCATCCAGAAGCCCCAGAACTGTTGGCCGAAGGCCGCCCGCACTTGCTCGATCAGGCATTCCGTGTAGTAGGTGGTGCACCAGGGGATAATGCTTTGCAGCGGCCCGAAAAAGTGTTGGGTCGTCAGTGCGCCCAATGCTTTGATGTCACCGGTGCGCAAGGCGTTGAGGATTTGCTCGAACATCGCCAGTGATGCCTGCCGGCTCTCCCACTCATCAGTCAGGCGCAGCAGGTATTTTTCGGTCACCATTTCCAACACGGGGCCTACGTTTTGCGCCATCCCGCCATGAACCAGCACGAGGCTGTCCTGGAGTTTTGCACGGGTCGCGGCACTGACTTCCGCCTCATCAATCAGGCGATGGGCCGGCATCAGGCGTCCACGGCTGATACCGTATTCTGGATCGTCGGCAGTGGCCTCCGCGCCGGTGATGGATTTGATCCCCGGCCAGATCCCGCCCGAGTCCTGCCAACCGCCGCCGGAACCACCGAGCCACTCACCCAGAATCGCCCGCGCGGCTACGATGCGTCGCTCGTCTTCCTCCAGCGGACCATCGATGCGCCGGGTTTGCCCCGTCGCCCGCATCAGCAGGCTGATCATGCCGCCGAGCAAGTTGGTCGAGACCGCCAGCCGCGAACCCTTGGGGATGTCGTTGACCGAGCTGACCAGTTCCAGCCCGCGGCCGGGACCGAGCAAATGCCCCAACAGGGCAGCCAGGCTGGAAGGGGAGCCCTCCAGGCCGATCGGCACCACGCCCGAAGCAATCAGGGCCGCCTTGAGCAAACCATTGTAGTCTTTGGCAAAATCAAAGACCTCGTCCAGGCGTTCAATCCGGCTGATGGCTCCCAGGTCCACACTGACCAGTTGGATGACCGGCTCGTCAATGACCCGCAAATAAACTTCGATCGGCGGCTTTGGCTGCGGGTCGCGACCGTAAACACCCAGGTTGACGGAAACATTGATCACTTTCGCCCCTTCCGGGTAGTCCATGCCGAGAAAGAAAATATCACTCCAGGCGCTGTGGGTCAGGTCCATCCGCACGGCCGTCACTTCCTGCAGGACAGGGTAGAGACCCTCGGATTGTTCCAGCAGTGCCGGCTTCAATCGCAGCGGGTGGTCGTTGGCGCGCCCGACCCGAAACATCCACTGGTTGCCCTTGACCGAGCGCACCGAGCGGCGCACCTGATTGGCCAGATACTGCAGGCCCAACTGGTAGTAAGCCGCCCCCAGGGCACTGCAAATCGTATCGCTGAGTCCGCGCCGGGCGGCATCCTCGATAAAGGATTCCACTGCTTCGTGGAAGCGCCGATTGAGAAAGTGCTGGTAGCCATGGGGCGGAATGTGCCCGGCATCATGCCTTGCCAGTCGCTCCGGCAGGTGAAAGCGGTAGATCGCAAATAGAAAGAAGAGTGCCCGCACCCGGTGATAGAGGTTATTGGTCTCGCGCCGGAAGAGATCCAGGGCCTGACATTCCTGTAGCAGCGACTCTTGGTCGAGTTGTGCGCAGAGACCCGCCAGGGAACGATTTTGCAGTTCCCGGTCCGCGGAGGTGATGGTTTCAACGAGAACGGAAGCCATGGCCTTATGCATCGGAGCGAAGCGGGGCAAAGAGTTCGAGAATTTCAGTCAACAAGCGCTCCCGGTCGGTGCCCTGGAGGCCAATCGCGATCTGTGCCTTGAGCAGGCCGTAGGGTTGCTCGAGATCGAAGCGGTGGCCCTCCAGCTGCGCTGCCAGATATTTGCCTAATCCGGCGAACTGGTGCAGAGCTGGCGACAGCCCGAGGGCTTGTCCGGCAGGGAGTTGCGCCGCTTGCTGACGCAAGAGTTCCATTATCTCCGGCGTAATGACATGCATCCCGAAAAAACACA
>Ga0100402_1003717_pt1 | contig 16492 bp, 18 predicted proteins | sample CryGeyme20150102_FD_80419 | JGI IMG/M metagenome (GOLD analysis project Ga0100402, IMG submission 80419) | Groundwater microbial communities from Crystal Geyser aquifers in Utah, USA - Crystal Geyser metaG 2015-0102 | ecosystem: Environmental > Aquatic > Deep subsurface > Groundwater | place...
AAAGATTCAAAGATTCAAAGATTCAAAGATTCAAAGATTCAAAGATTCAAAGATTCAAAGATTCAAAGATTCAAAGATTCAAAGATTCAAAGATTCAAAGATTCGAGTGAGCGCCCGCTTGGCAGCAAAGGTTTTTAATATGACTCGGGTGCAGCGTATGTTTGCTACGCACACTTCAGAATACGACCAGCGGCGAACGGCTCGCGATACACACTTCAGAACACGACCAGCAGTGCCGCCTCAGAACACGTCGAGAGGCTAAAAGTTATAGTTTCATTGTCTTCGCGATATACTTCCAAAATAAGTTGTCTGCGCCGAGATCTTTCAAAAGCTGCGCCTGCGCATCCTCTAACGATACGCTCGCGGCTTTCTTCCATAGATCTTCGTGTATGAGTTTGGTGGCTCCAACAAGCAGGGAAGGGAAGGCCCCATCATCCTTCTCGCCGACACCAACGATTTTAAAGCTACTCCAGAGTTCTTTTGTGGCGCGACCAAATTCGGCTTCAAACATTTTGCCTTGGAGCTCAGTGTGTTTTTTAAGTTCTTTTGTCGAGAGAGGCGAATTGTCTTCGAGCAAATCATACATACGAGAAGCTGAGGCGTATTTGAACTGCCGTTCGAGTTCGACATGTCTGGACAGGGCGAGCAGATTCACAAAAGTTTGCTTTGCGATCAAAGTGGCGCGACCTTGATACCATTTTGCGTAGACGACTTTTTTGGAGCTCGCGAGTTCTTCTCGTAGGTGCCAGAGCTTGGCCACACGCGAATCCGCGCTGTCGTCCCACTCCCATTTCATTTTGGTGCGTGGATAGAAGCTCTTCCATAAGCTCATGGGTTCAGACTTGTTTTTGATAGGAAAGACGAGGCAGATCTTATGCTTTTCGACGTGCTTGATGGCATCGCGCAGATTCATTTGTCGCAACCTCTCAAAAACCTATGATTGCCAGCCTCGCGGAGATTCATGTCGAAAGTCTAAGCTACGTGTGGAGCATCTGTAAAATAGAACTGAGCGGCTTCAATAGAAAGTGTGCCGATGACAAGTGGACCGGTCAAAAGTCTGCCGATAAAATGTACAACGAAAAACTTGATGACGGAAGGCGCTCGAGATCGATCAAAATTGCTTCAACAACGATAAGTAATAGATCTCAGTTTTGTATTTGATGCGCTGGTCACCGAGTGTTTCAAAAGGTTTACTTTTGTTGTCAGTGAAACGGGCGGCGACGCGCAGACCAAACTCGGGAGAGAAGGCGATTTCCAAGCCACCTTCGTAGTAATAACCAAAATCTAACAAAGCGTCTTTGGTCTTGACGTCGGAACTCGCACTCACTCGAGTGGCCGTGTCCGAATAGGTCATTTGAAAATATCCCGCGAGTCCGCCGCCTTCAACGTAGGGACGAAACCATCCGTTGAGAAGTTTGAACTTCATTCCTAAGCCGCCCTGGAAAAGTTGTGTGGTGAAGGGAACGTCCGTTCCCGTAAAATTTGTTCCACCGAGAGTCGTATAGTTGTAAGAAGTCTGCCCTTCGGTCTGTAGGTAGCTCAGACTTAATGTGAGCCAGAGGTTGAGTGCGCCTAGGCCCTTTTCTCCAGAAATGGCTCCGTAGATTCCCTGGTCGACTCGAAAGTTATTCGCAGGAGTTTCGATATCAAAAAGCACAACCCCTGCTCCGGCAGATCCCGCAATTCCAGAAGGGCTGATGTTGAAAGAGGATGATGATCCTCCTCGTTGAGCAAGGACCTGGGTGCTGCCAAAAATCATGGCGCAAAGTGTGAGAATTTTTAGACAAGTTTCTGTTTTGCTTGTGCTTGGGGTCATGCCTGTATGATATCTCGCTTTCACAGTGTCTGTTGATGACTAAATTTTGTCATGACAGAGTTGTCGAGCTGCTTTGAGGATGCGAGCGGCGCCATATTCTTTATCCATGCTATTTTTAGCCAGCCGAATTACGTAAGTTTGCATCATTTGCCAAAGCCCTCAAACTGTTCTACCATACAAATATATGGTTGTGGAATGTGTGGCTCGACCCGGCCAGGGCGGCTTGGCCTTTATATGTGAGTTTATGCAAGAAAGCCTGAGTGCTTCTGGCCACACTACGCCAAGACCGTGGGTTGTGGTCGAAGCCCCTGATAAGCGGAAGCTTTTTGTAGCCGGGATGCCAACAGCACTAAGAATGGCAGTCGCCGATGGAAAAATTCTGTGGGTCAGGGTGCAACAGACGAGTCAGATTCCAGAAATTATTAATTTGCTTTTGGAGAGTGGATTGTGCGCGGGAGTTTTGCTTCGAGGTTTTGAAAATCAAGAAAACCTGCAAGTTTGGGCAAGGCGATGGCAGCTAGAATTTGAGCGCACAGGGACTCATTTGCTTTGGTGGCATGAGAAGGAAAGCGACATTGTTCTAGGAAAGATGTTGAAGTTGCAGTTCGAGTCGAAGCAGAAAGATAGAAAGCAAAAAGATAGAAAAGTTATTGAAGTCATTCGAGGTTGGGGAATCGTAGAAGATTCCGGCTTGAATTGTCTTGAAGAATTAAGTCATAAAATTTGTAACTTGAAGGCAGCTTCACAAACAGTTTTGAAAACAGACAAAGGAGAAAATGATGGTCAGTCAGGATCAAATCAGCGAAAAACTAACGGACAGACAGCGCGAATTGCTTGAGTATTTGCAGGAATGTGTGAACCAAGAACAGCGCATGCCCAGCTATCGAGAGATGGCAAAGGCTATGGGCGTTTCTGCGGTTGGAACGATTCAAGACCACATTCAAGCTTTGATTGAGAGTGGATACGTTGAAAAAGATGGGCGAAAGCTCAGGCTGACTCAGATGAGACAAGTCCCAGTCTTCACCGTGCCGATTGTGGGTGAGGTGGCCGCTGGATCTTTGCAAGATGCCTTCGAAGTTGCTCTCGGAGCTTTGACTCTTAGTCCCGACATGTTGCTTCGTGGATCAAAACCTCAGAATTTATTTGCCTTGAAAGTGCGAGGTGAAAGTATGATTGAGGCTGGGATCAACCCAGGAGATTTGATTGTCGTTGACAAAGGATTACAGGCACGAAATGGAGATTTTGTTGTGGTTGATATCGAGGGCGAAGCGACTGTAAAGGAATTGGATCTGCCGAAGAAAAAGGGAATGCCCGTGAGATTGCTTCCCCACAATCGCGAGATGGAGCCGATAGAAGTTGCGGCTGATGAGAAGCTTCGAATTCTCGGAAGAGTTGTGAGCGTTCAAAGATATTATTGATTGCGACTTTGGAGTTATGGGGTTGGGGGGGGGCGAAGTCCCAATCAGAATAATCAGAAAAGTTACCAGTTTGTGCTAATTGGAATTCCGAGAGCCAAGAAGAATCTATGATCTGTTCCTTTGTCTGGAGCATCGAAATCTTTGAAGTCACGGTTTAGGGCGGCTTCGTAGCTACCTTCGATAAAAAATCCCCACTCCTTTTCAGTGTCCAAAAGCACCCTGAAGAAGGCTGTTATGCAGAGTTCGGCGAAGGCTACTCGGGGTTCAATTCCAGGGGAATAAGAGTAGCCAGCTCCAAGTCCGTAGATGAGCCCGCTTCCACCTCGTGATTCAGAAATGCTGTGGCCAAAGACTCGAAGTTGAGCCCCAAAATTGATGTAAGTGCCAAAATCCACAAATGGATAAACAGAAACGTTGTTATGAAGCGATACAAAGTCAGCAGACAAACGGTAACGTACGCCTCTTACAAGAGTTTCGTTAATTCGAGATGAGTCTTTGGTTTCGTTATAGAAACCACCGCCAATAGCTGGAGCAATAAAATTATTCAGAGGGTCGGCGTGCAGAGATTTGCTGCTGATAACTGAGCTAAGAAAAACAAAAGCAAATAAAGTTCTTTTCATGTCTCAATCCGTTACCTCGGCGTCGGAGGTGGAAGTGCCTCATCCCAAGCTAAGGGCTTACATGTAAGAATACCTGTCTTATCAACGGTTAGCAAAAAAGCCTTGAATATGGGGCGAATCGCCGCATTGGGGTTCTTGGCTAAATTGGTTTGGATCCACGTGAAAAGGTGGACATGATAAACCCGGTGTGTGTTGGCTTTTTGGGGAAGGGAGTTGCGGCCAATGAAGTGGTAAGTTTTTTCGGGATCGTCCATCTGGGTCATGAAGCGATCAAGCCTGATGCGGATGATCTCTCTGAATCCCCACGGAAACTCTGCTTTGTTGTCCAGATGTTCCAGGTTAAGGCTAACTTTCTTTTGAATGCTGAGAACATCTTCCCCAAGTGCGCGTTCGATCTTGGCGGTTTCGTCTTTTTCGAGATCATAACGAGCCTCAGCTAAGCCTGTCGGAAGCTTCTCGGAGGGGATGAGGGTAAAGCTTTCCCCAATATTTCCAAGTTGAACAATTTTCTTGTCTGCTTTTTCTAGGAACAATTTTCGAGACTCATTAGGAAGCCACTTGCCTCCAGTGGACATGAGCTTTTTTCTCATAAAATCTTTGAGTAGGTCTTTGGCTACATATCCAAAAACGGCAATCGAGATGAAGGCGATGGTGTTGATACCGACGCGCTCACCCACACTGTTGACCTGGTAGAGCTGAACCATGATGGCCCATGAGGCAGCCATGGCTGCAGCAATCGCATAGACGGGAATTAAAAGACGATTCTCAAGAGTTGCAATCGTGTCCTGAATGTAGAGCGGTCTTTGAAAGTATTTTTTGAGCATTGCAATTCGCCGCGAATATATCTCAAGATTTTTGCCGAGATTTGGATCTGATATTTTTAGGAGCATGAGCTTGCGCGCCTTTCTATACGCGGCTTCTCTACTGCTATACTTCTGGATCTTCTCGCAAAATTCCTCTAGTCCTGGGACATTCTTTGAGGTGTCGTATAAATCACCAATGTATTGAACGGTGATGTGAGAAACATATTCTTCCAAAAGTTCGAAATCTTTTTTGAGCTGAGCAAAAGAGGATAGGGGGCTTTTCGGGTTTTTGAAGTCTGCCTCTAACGCGCGAACGCTGGCCAAAAGCTTTACGACTTCTTCTAGTTCGTGCTCCGTATCTGCAAGCTGCTTGGCGTCGCCTTCTTTCTGAAATTTTCTTTCAGAAAGCTTGTTGAGCTTGAGTCTAATTTTTTTGTCGTTGGCTTTGAGAAAACCTTGGAAGTCTATCGCGAAATCTTGAAAACTTTGTTCGCTGGGGTCGGCACGAAGAATTCGCAGGCGCTCCTCAACGCGAGCTAAGCTCGTTGAACTTTTGGGATTGCTGACATGGGTGTGCAGGCGAACATAGCTGTGGATGTCATCGCGGATCTTTTTCTCAAAATCCACAAGGCCTAAACTCTTGGGCACGAAAAGTGCGGCATTTGTGACGTAAGAGAATTTGGACGAGTTACCGATCATTAGACCATCGAAGCCAAACTGGACCTCCACACGATCTTTATCGTGTCGTTTTCCGGTGATGAAAAAGCAGTTGAGTTCTGCCTGGAGGTCTTCGCTGTGGTTTGACATCGATGTTTGATTGTACCCTAATTTGCTCAAGTAATTTTTACTTGGACTGAGAAGCTTCCCAATCTTTCATAAACTGCTCAAGCCCAATGGTTGTGAGTGGGTGATTGAACAATTGTTTGAAGACTTTGTAGGGAAGTGTTCCCACGTGGGCGCCTGCCATTGCAGATTGGTAGACGTGAAGAGGATGGCGAAGACTTGCTGCAAGAACTTCAGTTTTGAAACCGTAGTTTTTGTAAATCTTGACGATGTCTTCGATCAATTTCATGCCGTCGTGAGCGGTGTCGTCTAGGCGTCCAACAAACGGGGAAATATAGGTCGCTCCAGCCTTTGCAGCTAGAAGAGCCTGCATCGCACTGAAACAAAGGGTCACATTGACCTTGATTCCTTCTGATGAGAGGGCTTTTGTTGCGGTGAGTCCAGCTTCTGTTAGGGGGCATTTTACGACGATATTTGAGCCCATTTTGATGAACTCGCGGCCCTCTTTAATCATGCCATCTGAGTCGTTACTCAAAGTCTCAACACTGATCGGACCATCAATGATTTCGGTAATTTCCTTGATTACGTCTGTTATTTTTCTTCCGCTTTTTGCGATGAGAGAGGGATTGGTAGTGACGCCATCAACAAGGCCGGTTGCTGCACCTAGTCGAAGTTCGTCGGTTATGGCTGTGTCTAAAAAAAATTTCATAATATCTCTTTTTCTTAAAAAAAAAAGAGCAACTTGTCGATAGGCCATACATGAGACAAATATGGGTGTTGGGAGAAGACGCGCGAGTGCAATCAAGATTGCAAGTTCTGCTCTCTCATCAACGCTTCGGAGTGAAATATAAGGTCAGCGGAGCCAAAACACTCTCAGACATTCCTGAGGAACATATAAGCAGTGACGGGGTCGTCATTGTTGTTGACGCGTTCCATCCTCAATATCCTGGATTTGATGGTTTGACCAAGGTTCGGGCCAGGGGGTTTAAAGGTGCTGTTTATTTGCTCGGTGAACCCGCTCCAGAAGATGCTGTAGGTCCTTTTGAGTCGCATGACCTCACGGCCTTTCTTCCATCTGTTGATCGTATCGATATCAGCTACCTTGCTGGCTTGATTCACCATGGTTTGACTTATGGTGGGGATCTCAACCTAAAGTTGTTCCTTGAGGAAAGCGGAAAGGCTTCTGTTGAAAACATTACAAGTCTCAAAGAGTTCAATCAGCTTGTTCTAAAGCTGATGAATTTCGTTTCTAGATTTGGTGTGAATATTCAAAAATTAAAAAGAACACTTGTGGGACTAAGCGCTTCGCATGTGAAAAACACTCCGAAGGGGCCTTCGGTCGTAAATAGCTTTAAGCTTTGTTACGGAATAGATGGTGCCAAGCTTATTGTTGGAGTTAGTTTTGATCCGACGAAAATGCACGCTGAAGAGCGAGCAGAGTTCCTCTCTGCCCTGTCTTCTTTTAAGACAGGTAAAGCGACAGGAAGCCGAACCGGTTTCTTTAATGTGGCAAAGATTAGTAGCAATTTAGCTATCGTTGGTGGAAGTGCTTTTGAAGGGCGAGAAACAGAGTCGTTTCTACTGACTTCAATTTCCTTTGCTAAAAGTGCAAAGGGCATCAATGATCCTTATAGCTTTGCTTGGGCGATTGCTCATCCGACCGAAGAGATGGACGATGCTTTGATGTCGGTGCCCGTTTCTAGCGAGAAGCCAGTTCAGAAAAAAGCAATGTTCGAACCGTCTATTGTTGGCGATTCGCCGGACGACAACCCGTCAGAGCCTGAAAAGATTACTGCTAAAGCTGTGAAGCCTGTCGAGCCTCAAAAGATCGAGGATCAGGTGAGGGCTCAAGACTCTGGTGTCGAGGGCTTGCACTTGGCTGGCGAGAGAAGTTCCAAACCCACGAAGGTGGCTCCAGCTGCACCAGTTAATGCTCATGGAGATCCAGTTCCTAACTACTCCGCAAGTGACATTGTTCCGTCTGGAGAGTTGAGTGAAGACATCGCTGAGCTGCACAAAATGATAGAGAAACTTCAGCGAGAGTTACACGAAAGTGCTTCGGTTTCGCGGGCGTTGTCGGACGATGTAAAACGTTTGATGAAAGAGCGCCGTGAGCCACTTACGGATGCTGATTTGAAAGAATCGCTGAAAGAAGTGACAGACAAAGCAAAACGTCTGCAGGAACAAAACAAGTCTATCAATTCACAGATGGATAAAAAAGACAGCCAGATTGAGCTCTTAAAGGCTCAGGTCGAGCGTCTCAAACTCAATGTAGCTTAAACTGTGCGCCGGAAAGAGTTGGTAGAGCTAACTTTGAATCCTTCCGAAATGATTTTAAATATTTGAATTTATTCACAGGACGAGGGGGAGCGCAGCCCCCCTCTTGCAGGCTGCTGCCTGCAATTCACCCCCATAGTCCTATTCATAAACTCAAATATTTAAAATAAAATCATTTCGGAAAGCTCCATTGATAGCCAGCTCAACCAACTCTTCCCGGCGCACAGTAAAAAAATACTATAGGCCTGTGCGCATGAGATTCATGGCATAGGCATTTTTCACCTCTTGCCACTCGTCATTGGTGAGCCGTAAAAATTTGTAGGACTCACTATTCGTGATTCGCGCATCGGGCATCTTCCCGATGTCCGCTTCTTGCTTTCGAAACTCTTGGTATTGGTTCACCAAAAGGCCTGCTAGCCTTAAGACACTGGAGAGAGCATGAAGTTCTTTGTCGCGTGACTTAAGAAGGCGAGGGTTGTGGTGGTAGTCCAAACTTTTTTCGATACCTCTAAAGCAAGAGGCACGGCCCACGTATAGCGCCGTGATTTGGGCGTGGTCAAAGTCGAACTCGTCTTCTTCAAACTCATGCTTTCTGGCTGGAATGTTCTTCGCGATCGCCTCTTCGTAGTTCTTCTGAGTGCGCTCGAATCCTTTGGGGTCATAAGCCAATAGGATCAACTTCCCGATGTTGCGAACGAGAGAGCTCAAGAAGACATTTTTTTGGTAGGTGATCGAGATGAAGCGAATCACTTCATCAGCAGCCACAGCACAACGTAAGCCATCATTGAAAATATTCTCAATATAGCGTTCAGGTTTTTGGAACATGGGGTTTTGGACTTTTTTGTCGAAATCTTCAATCTGCTTGAAATAGGTCGCTAAGTAGTCAAACAGTACGCCACCCGCATAAGCTTGCCCAGGATGTGAGTACTTTAGTTCGACGGCCACGTTCTCAGCTCTCTGAGCAAAGGCGATATATTTCGAAAAATCAGATAGCTCCGGGATGATTTTTGCTTCTTCGTCTTCTGGCTCTTCGTCTTTCCCTGATGAAGCATTTTTGCTTCTTTCGGCAATAAGCTTTCCAAGCACACTATTTTCTTCGGAGACAAGACTGCGTTCGACATGGCGTCCTATAACCAAGTTGCGCACGCGGTTCATCCCCAGGATTGACACCATGTATTCAAGCGATTGATTTTTGCCACTACGTCCCATTCTGCTAAGGGTGAGTTTGAGCCATTCGGATATCTCAGGATCGCGCGCAACGACATCTGCCATGTCCTGAGTGGTTTCACCGCCAGACATGATCACAGACAAGATCCCCGCTACCGCGGGTTCAGGTGTCATGGGGACCAAAAATTTTTTGTAGAGTTCGAGTACGTCAACTTCCAAAACTTAAGCTTCCTTATGTCAGAATTTCATTGTAACCCGGAATTTCAAAATAGGTGAGGAGCTCTTGACTTTAAACGTGGGGAGCTTGACACTTAGGATGCTCAAATCATTGATTATTTTGGAGGAACCCATGATTGAAGTTAAAAATCTTGTGAAAAACTACGGGGATTTCTCAGCCGTACAGGACTTGTCCTTTGATGTTCCGAAGGGAGACATCTTAGGGCTTCTTGGTCCCAACGGTGCTGGAAAATCAACCACTATGAAAATACTCAGTGCTTACATGCCAGCGACTTCGGGCAGTGTGAAGGTTGCCGGCTTCGACGTCTTCGAAGAGCCGATGGAAGTGAAGAAGAGAGTTGGTTACCTACCAGAGTTACCTCCTTTGTATTTGGAAATGCGTGTTCGAGAATATTTGGAATACGTTGCGGACTTGAAATTGGTTCCCAGTGCAAAAAGAAAAGAAAGAGTCGATTACGTCATGGATCGATGTGCTTTGCATGTTAACGCCAAGCGAATCATTGGCACTCTCTCCAAGGGTTTTAAACAACGGGTGGGTATTGCCCAAGCTTTGGTACATGACCCGGAAGTTGTGATTCTTGATGAGCCGACGGTTGGATTGGATCCGGTACAGATTGTTGAGATCCGCAATCTGATCAAAGACCTTTCGGGAACTCATACCGTGATTTTGTCTACACACATTCTTCCAGAAGTCGTTATGACTTGCCAAAAGGTTCTGTTGATTAACCATGGCAAAGTTATGGTGAACGATACGATCGAAAATCTTACGGCTAATAGTGGTGGAGACACTCTGGAACAGGCTTATTTAAAAATTGTAGCTGGTGAAAGCATTGCACACACTCAGCTAAATGTTTAGCGAGAGGGAGGGAGCTTAGAAATGTTTAGAACTTTTAACACCATATTCAAGCGAGAATTCAGAAGTTATTTTTACACCCCGTTGGCTTATGTGTTTATTGGCATGTTTGTCTTCTTTATGGGGCTTGTCTTCAACTCTTTCTTGCAAAGTTATTTAATGTACACGCAGCAATCTCAGTTTGCAGCATCCCCTCAGATCACGATCGATCGATTGGCTGAAGCTTTCTACTCCCAAACACATGTGCTTTTGCTCATCATGATTCCGTTTTTTACTATGAGACTCTTCACGACGGAGTCATCACAGAACACGCTTTCGCTTCTCATGACGTCACCTGTGAAAACTATGGATTTGGTTCTCGCAAAGTTTTGGGGCGCGGCGAGTATCGTATTGATTATGCTGGCGATGACTCTGGTTTTTCCGTCCTTCCTGTTTTTCTTTAGCCAAGAAGGCGCACAGAGTGCGGGGCCGGATCTGGGGATTGTGGTTTCTACCTACATTGGATTGGTTCTCATTTCTCTAACCTATGTTTCAATCGGAACCTTCTGGTCTAGTGTGACGGAGAGTCAGTTGATCGCCTTGGTCTTTACCTTCTTTAGTATTTTTGGACTGACTTTGATTTCTATCTGGTCTGAGTCGACCACGGGGGTGCTTCAGCAAGTCATCAAGCAGATGTCGGTAAGTGAGCAGTTTACGACCTTCGCCAAGGGAAGTCTTGAGCTGAAGTCGGTCGTGATGTTCCTTAGTTATATTGTCTTCTTTTTGTTCCTAACTAATCGCTCCATTGAGAGCCGTTCTTGGAGGGCCTAGAAATGAATTTAGCAAAAGTTGGATCCCGTCTTTTTCTTGGGTCTTTATTTGGAATTGTCGTTGTATGGGCGTTCTTCCCTTCCTTCGCCATTGATGGCATTTCGTATCTTGTATTGCTCGGTCTTTCGGTGGTGGGGCTCATTTTATGGTTTGTCTTTAGTCTTGATCGATTAAAATTATGGATCAAACAAAGAAGCACCCAGTTTGGACTTAGTTTGGTTATGATGGCCTTAGCCTCGTTTCTCATTTTGGGTTTCATCAACTGGATAGCGGTTAAGAAAAATATCAAGAAAGATCTTACGGCCAATCAGCTGCATACTTTAAGTGATCAAACCATTAAGATTCTTGGCGGCCTAGAGGGTGAAGTCTTGATGAGAGTTTATTCGACCAACGTCACTCGTATGTCGCCAAACTTGAATGTTAGGGATGTGCTTGAAAATTATAAAATCGCAGCCAACGGGAAATTGAAACTAGAAATTTTCAATCCCAATGAGTTTAGCGCAGAAGCAGAGGCGGACAATATTAAGCGAGACAACATCATCGTGATCAAGGCCGTAAAGTCTGGTAGGGAATCTCGCGTCGAGAACTTCTCCGACAACAAAGGAGAGGAACAGATCACAAACGCCATCATTCAGGCGATTAAAGGTCAGAAGAAGACGCTTTGTTTTGTGTCCGGGCACGGTCAGTCTAGTATTTCAGACTCTGGTCCTCAGGGCTTGAAGACCCTGAAAGAGTCACTCGAGGGGTCTAACTATTTGGTGAAAGAAACCGTTCTAGTTAGTGTTGAGAAAATTCCAGGGGAGTGTGAGCTTCTTGTAAACGTTGGACCAAAGAATGCTCCGCTTGAGCGAGAGTTGAAGATGATCGAAGTTTTTGCAGAAAAGGGAGGAGCGATGCTGAATCTATTCGGGCCGCGTACTCCAAGTGAGTGGAAGCAATCTCTCAAAGAATTCGGTGTCGAACTTAGAAACGATTTGCTTGTGGACCCCTATAGCCGACAAAACCCAGTGGTTATTGGGACTCGAAACTACGCTAATGATGTTGATGTTACGGAATCGTTTGGAATCACCACATTGTTTCCTGAGACCACTTCAATTCGAGTTCCTGTAGAGACAAAATCAGGACTCACGGTTAAGACTTTTGTCTCTTCGGAGGCGCGCACCTATGCGAAATCGGGCGACATCAAAAGCATTCGAGACATCACACCATCAGGCACCGACATTAAGGGACCTCTTCCGATTGCGATCTTGATTGAAAGAAACATGAAGCCTGCGGCGGAAACCTCCCCAGAAAAACCGACCGTTGAAGACGGAGGAGAAGACAATCAAAGTTCCTTCAACTTTAATTTTGATCTTTTCCCAAGCGCTTATGCTCAAGACTCTCACGATGGACATGATCATGGTGGGCACGATCATAGTGGACACAATCATATGGATCATATTGGGCAGACTCACGAGGAGTATGAGGCCAAGAAAGCTGCGGTCACTGTGGCTAGGCAGATTGTTTTCTCGAATGATCTTTTCGTTGTAAACGGTGTGGTTAAAAATGCGGGGAATATTGATTTGTTTTCCAACTCAGTAAACTATCTTTTGCAAGATCAGGAATTGATAGGGATTCGGCCCAAAGACATTCGTCAGACTTACCTTCAAATTACGGTCCAAGACATTCGGAAAGTTTGGGGATTTGTGTTGATTGTTGCAGGCTTGTTTATTGTGTTTGGTGTCAAGGCGGCACGTAGAAAGTCTATCGTAGCCTAATGAGAGTGAGGTCTTGAAGTGGAACCAGTATTAAATCGTTCTCATCCATTTCAGGACCTTTTTCATTTTTTACGCCATCCATTTTTGTTTGCAGACACCCTTATTGGCGATTCCTGGATGAAAGCTTCGAACTGGCTCTTGTTTAAAGGCATTTTTGTTTTTGTCCTGATTGTGACTTTGAGAGATTTTGCTGGGATGCCCCAGACTGCACAGGTTTTTGCCTCAGGGATTAGCACCGTGTTTGATGAGCTTATGAGGGCGATGGCAAATCAGCCTCAGCTTTCTGGCTCAATGCCGAATGATGAAGCTGGCATTCTGGGTTTTGTTTTTTGGGTTGTATTAAACATTTTGTATTTTCCTATGATCTTCGCTCCGTTGATGGCGGTGCTAAAGATCGTATTTTTTAGCTCACTGGTCTACTTGTTCGTTAAAGCTTGGGGGCTTGAGCAAGAAATAAAGTTTTCTAGAATTCTGATCTTCTCGGCCTATGCGCATTGGGGGGTACTCCTGGGGTTCTTCCTTTCTAACGCTATCGCTTTGATGTTCATTGAGTTTGTTGTCCTTTTTTATCTAGCGAAAATGTTGAAGAATGCGGTTTTGGCGATGAAACAGCCGGGAGCGATTCCATCAACATTTGCCATTTGGTCAGGCTTGCTTGTGATCGAATCAATCTTGATGTTCTTGGGTTTGAGTCCGGCATAACTTCAATGCTTGGACCTGGCTGTAGCTAGTTTAGTGGGCTGCGACTTTCCCAGAAATTTTTGGGTTGATCCCATAGTTAATATCTATGGCTTGATTTTCAGAGCTGCTCTTGCCGAGTGCGGCCAAGACTTCTTGGTCTGATGGCCATATCCAATTTTCTTTAGTTCCTTTAATGCTTGAATTCCTATTTGGTTTTTCCAAATCGCTCGATCCATCCTGAGAAATTCTTAGGAACTCCATCTTGGATTCGAGTAGCTCATTCGCATCCATCTCTCGAGCGATAAGAGGGCGCATCGGGATGAAGAAGTCTTCTTCTGAAATCAATGAAGTTGGAAGGCCGAGAAGGGGGATTTTCGCAGCCATCGCTAAGCCGCGAGCAAAGTTCACTCCGATTCGGAGACCGGTGAAGGCACCGGGGCCCGTGAATACATAGATCGCATGAAAGTCTTTGAGTTCGAGATCGGCTTCCTTCAGAAGTTCAGTAAGTACCTTGGATAGTTCATCGGACAAAGACTGTCCGGTCTCTTGTTTGATTTCCTTAAAAAACAAAACACGCTGCTTAGTCTTATCTATGACCAGGCAGCGTGCGATAGTTGAGAGGGTGCTGAGTACGAGAATCACCCGCCTTATATAAGGCGAGTCTTCTCAAGTTTTCAATCTAAATTAGAATGACAATCTTGCAGAACCTTGACCACCTACAGATAGGATCCAGTCGCCATCGATGTACTGATTCTGTATCGTCGGCTGAGCATAGCTTGTGTTGTCTGGAACTAAGCTCACATTAGAGCCTTGAAGTTGGATAGAGATTCTATCAGCAACTCCGTCGGTTTCCATGTAGCCAGATATTCCATTAGAGCTGACGCAAGTTCGCAACTGCCCGCCTACGTTACCATTGTAATAGTTATTCCCGTATTGACCGTTTGTATTACCGTAGTAGTTGTCGATGTAGCCACCGTTGTAGTAGTTGGGGTCGAAATACTGAGAGCCCAATTGATTGGAGAAGATTCCAATAGCGTCTAAGCTGGGAATGTACAGTTCTCCAATAGCACCAACTGCGCCAGAACCATCTCCGTAAATCATCAGATCTAGCAATCCGCCACCAGCCTCTTGGCCGCGCACCGTTTGTGTGTAGGCAGAGTTCATCGGCATATTAGTGCCGCAGGCTTGAGCTAAGCTGTTGTAGTATTGATTGTTGTAGAGGTCATCATCCCCACCACAAGCATTCAACATAAGTAGGGCTGATAGTCCTAACATTCTGCTTATAAGTTTAAAGTTTTTCATTTTCATTTCCCCTCAAATCCCTCAAAAAATTATCTAACTAATTAAAACGGCCAAGTTGTTTGACCGATATCCAATTCTATTGCTCCGAGAACCGTGTACTTTCCAGAACCCGTTCTCATAAATTCTTTCGCCATTTCTAGCATCTGCTGACCTTCTGTTGTGTGAACAGGCTGGTTCCACCAATGTGTTGGGTAAGTGTAACCAAGGCACTCATAGACGGATTTTTCTCCGCTTTGGCATTCTTCTCGAATTGCTTCAATCGCATCGTTTAACGCTTCTTCAAAGCTTGGAAAATTGTAGTAACGAATCTGACCGCTAAGAACTCCAGTAGATTCAGGGCCTCTAGCGATGATTTTTACCAATCCGTATCCATCTCTAAAGATAGCTTCGGCAATGATTTCGTTGTTTACAGTGTTAACCTGGCTGGCGATCACACTTTCAGAAGTAAATTTCACAGAACGAATCCCGTAACGATCTTCGTATTCAATCATTAGGTTGGCATCGACATTGTTCCCAACGCCGTTGAATTCGTGGCAGAAAGTAGGAGCGCCTTCGAGGCCACTAACTATAGTACTGAAGAATCCAGATAGTTTTGATTGGCTTGAGGCTGTGATTTCGTTGTCGGTGCAATACCGAACAGAGCTGAGGGATCCGGCAGGTACGCCGGTTGAACTGTTGGAATTACCACCAGTTCCGTCTTCCTCGATTTGTGCTCCACAAGCTGCCAATGCCAGAAGCATGATAGCTGGAAAAATCTTTCTGTTTTTTAGTGTTCTCATAGCCCTTAAAATCCTCTGACCCCTATCATGCAGGGGGTATGCCAGAAGATTGGCGATGTGCTTAAGTGCTTGAAACAAATAGATTTATTTGTATTCCGTTGGGGCTTCTCAAATGAGGTGTCTTAACAACTAACAGGCAGCTGTCTAAAGATTGATCACTTTAGGGGCAACACGTATCCTGTAATTTTTCCGACTTTCGTTTCTTTAGAGCCTCTTGAATATGTATCGACGATACTTATCGTTCCGCTCCAAGGGTTGTTTTTGATGTCCTCGAATTTAAAGGTCGGGTACCTGCTGAGTTCAAGCTTAAGGCTAAGCTTGCTGTTGATTCTAAATCTTGCCTGCATAAGGTCATGGCTTGGTGTGGCGGTATAAACCACTGGTCCAATATTTCTTAGGACAAGCTCCACAGCCTGACCGTTTCGGCCCTCAGGTTGTTCCAACACAAGCTCACCTCTGAGGTGTCGCTCTCCCGCATCGCGATCAATTCGAGTCGTTTTGAGATTGATGCTAAGGACCAATTTTGAAATGTCGAGCTGGCTATCGTCGGCTGAACTAGGAACCGAAGACAAGTGGCTAAGAGCTTCTGCTAGAGCTGATGAATTTTCAATGGAAAGATCCCAGGCTTTTTCGAAGGCGAGAGCCGCGAGCTCAGCCGGCTTAGGGGAGTTTGGGTCAACCCGGCTAAACGGGTCGTCACTGTTAGGGGGTAGGGCAAGGGATGTTGCTTTGTTTTTGTCCGACGCGACAGATGTCTCACTGGAGTTTTCATCTTTTTTCCCAAAGAATTCTTCAATGCTTGGGGGCACAGCCGTATCTTCATTGGGGTAGGGCTCATAGAGAGCAGACCGTAGGGCTGCATCTGAACAATGAGCTAGTGATAAAATCATTACGGCACTTAAAATAGACCAGGGCGAACATCTGCGTGAACTTTTCATAACAACATAAACCTCAGCTATCACAATGCTATTAGCGTGCCAGCGCTCTCATGCACTTAAAACTTGCGGAGAGGGATTTGAGTAGGAAATAGATTTTACAGTGCCGTGACAATTTTTGTCATCGCTGCCTGAATTTAAACTGTGCGCGGTAAAAAGTGGAAACTCCAAAAAGCCACGTTATAACACCTCAATGATTCTAAATATTTGATTTGCGCTCAAGACTATCGGGGTGAATTGCAAGTGCCAACTTG
>Ga0100402_1003719_pt1 | contig 16489 bp, 12 predicted proteins | sample CryGeyme20150102_FD_80419 | JGI IMG/M metagenome (GOLD analysis project Ga0100402, IMG submission 80419) | Groundwater microbial communities from Crystal Geyser aquifers in Utah, USA - Crystal Geyser metaG 2015-0102 | ecosystem: Environmental > Aquatic > Deep subsurface > Groundwater | place...
ACTCAGGAGTTAGGTCTTACTCTATTAGGTCGTGTGCCTATGCCTGCTTCCTATACACACAACCACTAGTCTAGTCATAATATTTACTCTAATATTCAATAGTCTCCACAATAGCTTTTTACGAAATCATTCCGTTTTGTGTGTATGAAATAAATCATAAAATAGATATATCAGACGCACACTAGAACATATTTAAAAACCTTGTTCTTCAAAAGTTAGTTCACTTTTTGACCACCATAGAGCAAGTGCCACAGTAAAATACCCCCCGTCACACTAACATTCAACGAATCAACTGCAATGTCATCATTACCATCATCGCCTACAACAGCTTCATCTCCTCGAGGAATACGAACAAAATCAGTGCATAGTTTGGCCACCAAGGTTCGAAGTCCGTGGCCCTCCGATCCCAATACTAGCATTGTCGGTTGATCCTCGTTTGGTAGATTTTGCAAGTCGTACAAGCCTACACTTTCATCCTCCATCATTCCCTTGGGTTTGGATGCGGCAGCTCCAATAATGCGAAATCCATCTTCGCGTGCCGAAGCCAAGGTCCGAGGAAGACTCGAGGTACTGAAGACTTGTAAAAGCTCCAGTGCACCTGCACTGGACGCACTCACAACCGGTGACGGTGGAGCGGAGTTCTTGGAGCACACCAGAATTCCCATACGTTGCTTGCTGCTGCCTCCCAAGAAGTAGGAAGATCGGAGTAGTGCTCCCAGATTTTGAGGGTCGACGACTTCATCTAAAACCAACCATAAATTGGGTGAAGATGGATCACTAGCATCCGGGAAGGGTATTCTAACTATAGGTTCAAAGTCGAGAACTCCGCAGCGCAAAACGAATCCCTATTATCAATGAATAAGCAGAATTTGCGGACAAAGGTGAGAATGGTATAGATTCCAAAGATTCCAAATGGGGTGATGTCGTGCACCATGCATGTGGCATGCTTGAAACAGCAACAAGGAATGCGTCAGGGTTAAAAAGCTCGGTTTCTATTCTCGCAGCATTCGAAGTTTGACCAACGTCAGACCCTCAGGATAGAAATTCTCTTCATTCGCATTGTACTCATTGATGAATCGCGCACTATAGTATTTTGAGTGTGGTACAATATATGCACGTACCTGGTGAGGTCGGTTTCCGCTCAACGCATTCAGGGATCCTTTGTCGGTATAATGAACTGGAATGCCACGCTCCTCAGCCAGTTGGTTGACTTGTGTGGCAGCTTCGACCTTATCTCCACTTCGACCACTGCTACCGCCACCGGATCGGTCTTGCAAAAATAGCCAGGGTGTGAATTGAGCCTCTGGTTTGATGGTGGACTGAGAAACTCTTGGAATATATTCCGATGGAAAGGCATTGAAATCATCATCGTTGTTGTTGTTTTCGTTATTGCCGTCATCGTCGTCATCATCAAAATAATCACTGCCCGATGAAGTTGCAGTTGTAGCTTGCGGTTGATCTTGCGGTGAAAAGTCACGTCGATTGGCTTTCAAAGCACTCAAAACAGGCGCTAAACCATAAAGATGAACAAACCCTTCGGCTTCCAATCCCTTCATGTCAATTTTGGGAGCATTGTCCTCGGGACGTCCACCAAAGCGGTTTCCTTCACGAGGACCATCCCGTCTCCATTGTTGATCGTTGTTGGAGCCTCTATTGGTATCTCGTCTACCTCCTCTTCCACCCCTGCCTCCTCTTCCTCGTCCGCCCCTTCCACCACCTCTATCTCCTCCGCGTCCACCTCGACTACTCCGACTACTCCTATACTCATTATTATCTCGCCGCCAATCATCTTCACGATCCCAGGAAGATGTTTGTCTTTGAGGACTTTGATCTCGATTGTAGTTATTGTCATTGCCCCTAGAACTTCGATCACTTCTTCCTCCTCTATTATTGGTTGTTCGTGGCCGAGGTTCGTCCGTCCAATCATTATTATTATTACTATCATTATCATTCGTCCAAGACGATCGTAGTCGTACCAGTATATGATTCCTGGCATGATTTGTTGTTGGATGATGCTGTTGTTGTTGCTGGTGGTGGTGAAAAGAAGTAGTGATATATTGCAGATTATATTGTCTTCTCGCGCTGGTCACCGATGGCAGCAACGTCCAGGCTCGGGTACGACATACTAACAGTGATGATGCACCATTCATCATGATCCAACAAAGGTGCAGCCACAGAGAAAAGGAACGGGAAAATAATGTCATAGACGAATCTCGGAACAGTACAATATATATGTTATTGAACAGAATTTCTATTTCTTTTCTTCTACTAGCAGCCCTGTTCTTGGCGGTTGCAGCAGGAGGGCTTTCGTTGCTGGTTTTGTATTTTTTTTCTAGAAATAACTGTGAATATAATATTAATATGAGGAGTAGACTACTCAAGGTTCTCCAATAATTATTGAGTGGTTGTTGGATGGATGTTTTAGGTTTGGTAAAAGATCTGAGAAGGAGGTGAGATGGCAAGACGTTGTCTAACTCCAACTCTATCAAAGTTAACGTTACTGTAACGGCAAAGACCCATACGAATCGAATCTTCACATCGAACAGTAATAACAACCATGCACTGGCTGTAGCTAATAAACATACTGTTTGGTACGAAGAGCAATTTAATAAGAGTAGTAGGTAGCACCTTGATGACAACAACTGAACTACTCGAGCACGAAGAATACCATTATTATTTGACGACAAACAAACACAAGCTCTTTGCCATAATATTACACTAATTGATTCTAAAGAGAGGATAACGTTCCATCAGTACAAGCAGAGCAACACTGACTTTAGAAAACGACATTTATTATTATTATTTGAAGAAAGATTTCAAAATCACTGTTTAAACTTTTAAACACAAACCGAACCAGTCCATCAAGTACAAACACAAATATCATGGCAACCGAAAGCAGCAGCAGTGGTACTAGTAATACTACTCGTCCCTTTGAATGGCTTGCCGGTGGTCTTTTCTTTGGAAAAAAGGAAGGTGGTATCGAACGCATTGATTCTTGCAAGGATGTATGGACGTTGATTGTGGGTATGGACCAAAATCTCAAACAGATTTGTTTAAAAGGCAATGCAAATACTACTACTGCTGCAGAAGGAGGAGGAGGAGGACAACCATCGCCACCACGAGAACAGAAGCAAACACCACCAAAATCTGATAATTCATCAGGAGGAGGAGGAGGAGGAGGAGGAGGAGATAACGAAAATGAAAAGGAAAATCCGGGAGTCTTTTTGGCAGCTCGATCACGACGTGTTCGCTTTTTGCTCTCTGAAGAGAGAAAGCTGTCATCGCAACAGCAGGACCATCGTAGAATCACACCCACTGTCGCAATAGCGACTGCTCAGGCATTGACGGGAGCATCTTTATCTCATCTGGTACCGCGCTTACTGGACAACCTGGGAGTACTTCCCTTTGAAAGTCGAAAGCATGTTGCTAGTATTATCAATTACCTCTTAATTTGCGGATTGGAGGGTTCTGATGCTAACCTGTACCAACCTGTAATGAATGCCTTTCGAGATTATGTCGCTGCCAGATTTGATGAAGTCGTGTCGTCCTTGGTTAAGGGTCATGACTGTGTCTCGCACGGAGGTCAAGCGGATTGTAGTTTGCACTTTGGCTCTATGTTGCGATCTTGTTTGAGACACGTTTCGCTGTATCAGGAGTTGACCATTACTACCGAGAGGACCGAACGATACTTGTTTCCATTTTTGGAAACCTACGTGCATTTGCCAAACTTTGATGTGAGCAGCGACGCCATGGAAACGTTACGGATCATTATCACGGGAGGCGACAAACATGTGGACGAACAATCCCAGCAAGCCATGGCGGACATTGCTGCCAACTTTTTAACCCGCGATTACGATGCCATCTGGATCCAACGATTCAATCCACTCCTACTGACGGAAAAGGCCAATTATATGACAAAGAGAATGGCTCTGCAGATATTATCGACGGTACTGCTGACGAGATCGAATTATGCCATTATGATCAAGTACGTTGCAGAACGGGACAATTTGATTCTCGTCATGAAACTATTGCGTGACACGTCACCGCATATTACGTTGGATGCCTTTCATGTATTCAAGGTGTTTGTGGCCAATCCTAACAAACCACCCGAAATTGTCAAGATTCTGAGTATGAACAGTAATAAGCTTTGCGCTTATCTGCAAACGCTGCATAAGGACCGGGAGGAAGGAGATCCTCAATTCCGAGATGAAAAAGCCTTGATCATTGCGACAATAGAAGCACTGTGATAATCCTTACTACACGCTATGAAATAACGATAGACCTTCAAAACTTTGCTTATGAACAGTTTTGCATGTATTTGATCTACCTTTAAAATAATGCTAGCTACTGGTATACATCAAGGTCTCATTAACCCATTTGCCCTCTTTTCCTTTTTACGGCGGCGTGGATCCTTTTTCATCTTTTGCTCTTGTTGCCCACTCTTGACCATGGCAATAATTTGACATTTCTCTTGCAAAACTTTGGCCGGGTATCGTCCTCGGCGGTTCCACGCCAAGTAGTACTCTAATTTCGGACGACATGCTCCTTCGTATCCTGCCAAGTGTAAAAACTGAAGAGTCGTATTGGTTTCTAGCACCTTTGCAAATGCCTCTTCTTCCCATGCCCTGATTTTTTGGTAGCTGTGAACTCGAAGCTCTATTAAAACTGTATTGTCAATTAATGCCTGGGCAAGTTGTGTCAAAAAACTGCAGTGTGGTGTGGCAGATGTATATCTTTCCGAATCTCCCACGTCATCGGTAATGGCCAAAGACAACTCAAGATAGTGTAGGGATGAATTTTCCCTCAAAGAATTTGCCAGCAGTCCCAAGGATTCGCTGGATAGTTGCTTCAATTTGTGCAACTCTAATCGTTGTAGCGAGCATGTCTTGTTGTGTAGCGCGTTGGCAACAACTTCCGCATGTTCGTCCTCTAAAGAAAATCCCTCGATATGAAGAGTGTCTAGTTTGACTGATCCTTGGATCAATGCTTGAAGACTTGAGTGACTTAGTCGTCCTAATTGGTCGTCACTGTAAGACCACAGTTCAACCCTTTTTATGTTCGGAAGTCTCAACAAAACTGCAACAATTGGATCTAGACTGCATTCTTCCATTCCAGGTAGCTTTGAAAATCCACAACAGCTCATGCGGAATGATTCAAGGTGAGGGTGTTGTTGGAGGTGTGCTGACATCTCATTTAACTCTGATTGTGATGCTGCAAGAGTTACACAATTCAGATAGACATCTTTGAGTGTACGCGATGACTGCAATAAAATGTTAACTAGATGCAGAGGCAAAGGATTACTGTGCATCCCAAAGTTCACGCAGGATAAAGCTTCCAATTTGGGATATACTGAGGAAACATCCAACATAAATTCTCTCAAACTGTCTGAATTCCAATCTGGTTCTGTTTCATGTCTGAGTCGAGAAGATGTCAACGTTAGAGTCTTGATGTGAGTTAATGGCGTCAGCGGTTGCTGGTAGTTTGAGACTTCACACTGTTTATCCGTCAAAACTAACGTGACCTCAGGCGAGAATTCTTTTCCTGTCGTATCTTTCTTCTTAATTGCTTTATTTTCCTGGTTGATCTTGCTGCACGTTGATTCCTTCATTGTCTCTTGTCGCCTTTGACTGTATGATGTTTTCCGCGTTGTGTTGATGAGGGCAAAATGTGAGGACGGGTGTTGTGAAATTCGCAATAAATAAGAATAATTAACGGATCTACTCGCGAGCTCTACAAAAAAAAAGTGCAACCAGCATTTTTCTTCTCCCACTGCTATCTGCTACTTGTACTCTATTCTAGTAGACTAGCTAGGAGTAGAGTAACAGGTAGCTACTAGCAAGTAGTAGTCTACTCCGAGTAGACTACTACTACTACTACTACTACTAGTACCAGTACTTCTCCTACCTACTGTAATACAGTAGCTAGTAGAGTAGTACCTAGTAGCTAGTAGTAGGCCCGCCGCCGCCTTCAACTACTACTAGACTACTCTACGTACTGGTAGTTAGTAAGTAGTTATTACTAGTTGTAGAGCAACCGCGCTTTTGCTTGTTGACACGAAAAAGCATTTACATTCAGCTAGGCAGAACTTTGATACCTGGTATCCAACAAAGAACCTACCAAAACCCAAGCCTTTCATCCGCTCTAACTTTATTCTAAACAATTTGAAAGCAATAAAATAGTATCTACGAGGCCTATCCTGTGTCGCTGATGAGTTATTCTTTTGCATTCATAGCAGGAAGCAATAGCGTCTTCTGTTCTCGTCATTGTATTGAATCTACAATCTAACGAAAATAAATGAAAGGGCGTTGTACAGATTGAAAAATGCAATAGCGAAAGCTTTTCCTCGGGGCATATGCCTCTGGAAGTACGCTAACAGCGGTTGAAAGGACACTACTCTGCTTCCTTGTCATTGGACGAGGTTTCATCTGAGATTTTCACTGATTCTTCCAATGCAGTGCATCCCTGCGGTGGTTCGTCGAAACATGTAGTGACGTCCTTGCGGCAACAACTCCATCTAAGAGGTCCTTCGTCCGTTCCACCTCCGCGACTTCTTGAACCACGATTGTAAGGGATCAAATTTCCAGGATGATACATTCCGTCTTTACCTCGCGTACATGGCTGGAAAGAATAGTACTCTTCAGAGAAGCCACTGTAAACGACAAGACCGCAACAGGAAATGTAAGGAAGACTGCCGTACCTTCTTCCTCTCCTGGAAGTTGTATAGCCACTCCTAACCACTGATCCGCCGATCTGATCACCAGATTTTGCCGATGCCTTGTCAGCCTCTTTGACAGCGTAATATTTGATACGTTCATCTCCCACGGATGTAGAAAGAATTAATAACCTTTGACTTGTTTTGTTGCGCGCAACGACGTTTCTCAACAACAATTGGTGAGGAACCTTTTGAAACGAAATGAACCACAGCATCTTTCCTAAAGAAAGTTTTGCGACTTTTTAGAATCAGTGTTTGGACGTCGTATCTCGTTTCGTTGTGTCCTTCGCACATTCCTTTGGTGTGATGCCCTTCACATGAAATTCTGAAATGTTCAACAAGAGTATCTTTGTCATGTGGGGGGGGGGAGAAAGAATGACAAAAATCTGCGGTACACGTCCTTAGAAAAGGATCGCACATAGACCCCACTGGGATAAAAAATGGAAGGCATCATGGTCTACTTTTAACGAATGAAAGCCAACCAATTCGAAATAAATCACTTAGTTACAGTAGACAGAAGACATCAGACTAGTCTAGTACATGCTGAAAGTACAACCTTGTTGTCTTCTACCGCACTTATTATTAGTACAAGGGTATACGAGCTTCACTTGTCTTGTAGGCAGCAGAAAAGATGAAGAGAAGACATTCTCAACCCGCCAGCATGCGACTGTTCGTTTGGATCCTGATTCTTCTCTGTGTAGTTATTCTACCCACTACTACTCGTATAGAAGCATTCGTGGTTCCTTCCACAACAAGGCTGTTCGCTTCCTCCTTTCGACAATCCAAAAATAACGGCATGTTTCTATTCGTAACAAAACGAACGAATTCTGTATCAACAAAGCCAATAGTGGCACCAGATCTTGCTGGTGCATCTCCCGTTAGTAGACCCACCACAACCACCAGCAACAACAACAACAACAACAACAACAGCAACAGCAACAACAACAACAACAACAACAACAACAACAATCCACGAAGTATAGGAGAAGCCATTCAGCAGGAATCAGACGTGGAAGGGTTACTGGAAGTGGCCGCCAAAATGTGGTTGCCATCGGATCCAGACTTGAAACCTCATCTAAAAACTCAATCAGTTCATCACGAAAAACGACAACGATGGGCTGGACAGTTATTGGCTAAATTGGGTGATGGTGTGTGTAGCACATCAGGACGTATCATAGATGTTTCCCTGTTGTGGGATCCTCGATTGGTTCGGGCTGTTAATGCGGCAGCTCTGCCCTTTTCTTCTTCTTCTTCTTCTTCCAATATCGTCGACGACAGCAACAATGATAAGGAACACCGTGCTGTCCGAGAAGCACTGTTGGGTCTGCATACCATTGTGGGACACATTACCAGTACTACTACTGCTGCTGGTTCTGTTAATTCTTATCAATCTACCAACTTGTCGAATGCTCTCATGAAAGAATTTTTTCAAGCTACTCAGGCCTTGTTGGAACGAGCTCTAGCCATGGCCAACGATTTATCGTTCACGAGTGCCATTGAAGTTCGGTGGGCGGCCAAGGGATTACAAGTTCGAATCAACCATTTGGTAATAGGAGAAGATAGGACAGATACAGTCATATCTTGTGGGTTTGATACGTTGGACCAGCGAGTGAAGAGGTTGCCTTTTGATATTATCCCCATGGGAATTGACGTTCAGTCCGCTGACTTGATGGTACACCAACACACTGCTCGATCGAATGACGGCACAAAGAACGGAGAGATGCTCATGCAGAATTTGCAAGAATGTATTCCATTTCATTTTGATACGATTGTCACAAGACAAGGAACCAGTGTTGTGGAACGAAGAGGTACAGCATGGGTAGCAGAGGAAGGGATAGGTGCTCTGGCCTACAGTGGCAAACTTATGAAACCACATCCCATGCCTGATCTGGTCCGAGCCATAATGCGACAAGTCGAATCTATTCTTTACGATCCTGCTGTTTCACCTGGTCAGCCATTCTTCGACTGCGCTCTGTGCAATTATTACCCCGACGGAGAAACGTCTTGTCGGTTTCACACGGATCCCGAACACGGGACCATGTGGGATCGATTGAACGTAGTCGTGTCGGTGGGCAACCCGAGACGGTTCGCCTTTCGGCCTATTCCCGACATTACAACATGGAACGAATGGGACAACTATAGTGTTGACAGCAGGAGCAATAAAGTCGGCGGAGATGCCGACAATGCTCCTGTGGTCATTCGGTTTTTCCCTGGAGATATTGTGAGCATGTGGGGTTCCTGCAACGATGACTTTCATCATGCAGTGTATCCTGAAAGTACATCATCGATGGTTGGATCTCGGCAAGAAGATGTGGATATTAGTCGCATCAGTCTCGTTCTTAAGAGAGCCATGGTCAACGGCAAGGGGCGCCGCGGTCACGGCAATATGGGAGAAGGTAGGAGATCACGTCGCAAGCAAGATAAAACCAATCAACTCTTTTCCTAGAAAGTCTTGGGCGTACAGTAACTGTAAATAGCAACAATTTCATCATAATTGCAATCTTTTTTTAAAATTATATGTCTTCCTATTCCATCATCATCTCTTTGCTTTGCGCTTCTGCTTTGCCCTTGAGTATTCTTCCACTATAAATACCGGCAATCCATAGCACACGGGGGCGCATCCCACAATGTAAGGCATTTTGCAAGCTGCTCGAGCTTCTGCTACCGCCTGTGCCATTGAGATTCTCTTGCCTCGAGGAGATTCCAAAATCCTTTTCAGCAAGTCGAGACAGTAGCGATCAATGTCGTGGTCCGTTACATCCCAAAGGTTTGCCACAACGCACGGGGCACCAGCGAGCATGTACGACAGCGCAATGCCCTCTGGCTCGTAAAACAGTGGCTGACTGGACAATGACTCAGAGTCTTTTCGGTTGATAGATTCGAGCTTTCCGCTGCTACAACCCATGAGAACAACCGATGATCGACAACCGTAATCTTTGACACCAATCGTGTCGGTGTCGTTGTCTTCCCTGCTTTCCATCAATGCCTCTACCTGCGAGCGAGAATAAAAATTTTGACCTCCACCATGGCCAAAGTATAAAAGCAAGCCATCTTCTTGTTGGAGACTTTCTTCTATGAAGCTGGATGAAGGAGTTTCGCCAACAACTCCTCTCCAGTCCCAAGAACGCTTCTCGGTGATGTCATTTATAAAAGGCAACAGACGCTCTTGCGTGGCTCCCAAATTTGCCTCTGGGTCCAGAATGTAACTGCATCTGGAAGGGTCAATCATTGCAACTTCTTTCGATCGGAACGCGGATAGGAAGTGCGCCAAAACAAACGATAACGAAGGAAGTCGGGAGACAGATCGATTCAAAAACGAGGGCAACCCTTCCATGGGGAATCTATGTAAGTTTTCGTCGAGTATCAAGAAGGTGTGTTCTTGAACGTCTGGACGCAAAGGAAGACTCGATCGGCGAGCATGGCGACGGCAATCGGGAAATTCGGAAGACGAATCACTGCTGCTGCTGTTCGATCGAGATTTCGTGTTTCGCTGTTTACAAGAATTATCACTTCTCGAGGCTCGACCTCGTGAAGGCTTGCGGGGTGTCAGACAAACTGCATCGAATTTTGCTGTCAAGTCTGCCCCGCGAAGCAAGCATTCCGAACCATCAATGGAAAGACTGTCATTGCTATCATCCATGAATGGACTATCAGCGTATCCAAAGACGGACTCTCGCACAGCAGGCGCATCAAGGTAGTTCCGTTCAACCACACTCAGCAAGTCTTGCAGACCCCGATCAACCTCCTCTCGTTCATTCCACCAACCACGTTTTGTCGAGGTGTCATTGAACTTTAATTTGGCACCTGATGATGTGTGGATACCTCTCAGCTGTTGCTGGCTCTTCTGAATCAAGGCGTCAAGAGGTTTCACGACATCGCTATAGAGTTGGTCGTCAAAAATATTCTGGTTGGTAGGTACTTCCATCGGAAAGATGCAAGTTGTATGGGAGCGGAGTTTGCTCTCTTTCTCGTCTAGTTGCAACGATGTCAACAGGAGCTCGCCAGAGGGACAGAAAGCACCGGCCACAAATCTCCAGCTAGGTAGAACAACGTCGCCGAGGCTAGACAAGAGTTGTCCTATCTGATCTTCTCTCTTGTTCATTTGCGAAAAGCCAACGTCCATAGCTGAAAGTGCACAGTTGGAGCTGTCATTCAACTTAAAAAGGCGGCATAACTCTTGACGAGGAGTGGATCCAATGGAGGTGTGCAATAGCATGCATGCCGACATGGCGGATACGACTTGGTCCTTGTCTGGACCAGTGGCGAGAGCAAGACTTCTTAGCACATCTCGCGTTAACAATTCGGTAGCCGGACCGAGCAAGACCAAAGCGTTGAATAAGTGGTTCCGTGCACTTTGTATACAATTGGCAACCGATCGGCGCTTCTTGGTTCTCGGATTTTCGCTCATATTGGAATATCCACTCCAGAGCTTCATAAGATGTCCAGACTGCCTCGCCGTTTGCAGTTCGAGGAGTCCAAGGTAGTAAGACGCCCAAGCCCGGCAGCTGTTGGGTGCAAATGATGCTTTCGTGATCGCTAAACACTGTTCAGAAATAATTTCTTTGGTATTCGAACCGATGCTGACACTCTCAGATAGCAACTTCCGGATTTCTGCTAATTTGACTTCAAAAAATACCGGAGTCAAGAGGCGGTCAGAAGACAAGGAGGGTGCAACATTCAGCAACGTTGTCGATAGCTGCCGATACCACTGTTCCGACATCATACTGTCATACAACTCGGACGCATGATTATACAATTGCCCCACAGTCTCAGATTCTAACAAATTGGACACCAAAGAGTAATTTTCGACTGGACGGGAAGAAGACAGAGTGAGAAAAGGGGGACCTTGCGATAAAGTATGCTGGACGAAGATGTAGCGTCGTTGACTCACCAATAGAGAAATCATACACGCTGGCAAGTTTTACACTCCTGCTGAGAACACCGATAGCCTCGTTCTGACGGTTGAAAAGAAGCGGCTTGCGTTTCCTGGCCACATCAAAGAATGTTTCGGCCACAAGGTCATTTCGGGTAGCAATGGCCTTGAACCAAATAAACCGACGGCGACAGGATTCCTCTCGGAGACTGTCGGCGGTGTTTTCTCGGAACAGTGAAAGTAGATCTGACAGCTTTGTTTTGGGTTTCAACGACGCCAATATTTCACTATCGCCACAGCTTTTCAATGCAGCGAGAGCATACGCTCCACAACGGCGGTGGTCACCAAGTTTTGCATACAAGGAAGCTGTTCTATTCAGGCAGTCTATGCGTCTCTCGTAACTCCCAATGACGATGGTGGGAAGGATCAAACGTGAGATGCTGTCTGATGAGCCTCCACATGCCGCCGACTTTAAAACGTCCACCAAAGCTGTCACCGAATTGCAAGCTTGATAACTGTCATGCATTCGTGACAGTGCATGTTGAAGGTATCCACCTGACTCGTCGACTTCAGAAAGGGCCAGGAGGATGGAAGATTGGATCCACGACAGGGTTGCCGTCTCAATTACATCCTTTGAATACAATTGCTTAACTTCAACTTTACTCAGCCGTTCCTGCAGAAGTTTCCGAACAGTGCAGTGGTCTACTACTGCAGAGGCAGAAGTAAGCAGTTGTAATCTAAGACAGCTGACGAGCTGTTCGGTAGACGTCACCAAATACCAGCAGGATAACGCTTCCGAATCGTCCAGTGGATGCTTGAATTCGCTTGCAGCTGTTTTCGACTGTTGCGCAACCTCCAATAGACCGCTGGCAAGCATAAGATTGATGGTTCGTGAATCTGACCACTGCCTATGGATCACGTCACCCGTCCCCAGAGTTCTCCCGATCAAAATTGCGACCCGGGAAGCAAGTAACTCGTCTCCTTGAAAAGCGAGACGATCGCGAAGTCTAGAGAGCGTATAACTCACGCACGATCTAGCCGCCTCAAGTCCGGTTTTCTTGGAGGAAAAAACACCAAAAGAATTGTCGTCGATCACTGTTGTCACATCATTACAAGCAGAGTGTGTCGAGCTATTGACAATCTTCGACAAGTTATGATGATACATCAAGATTGTCGTCCTCAAAGCTGATAAAAGAGGAACTTGATCAAATTTATCGCGGCACACAACCTGGTATGCTTGCTCAGCAAACCTCAAGGCGAAGGGTATGATCAAGGCTGATCGATTATCGCCTTCGCAACGTTTCGGGGCAGGCGTTCCCAGGGATACACTATTGAATATCGAGGAGTCTGCTAAAAGACAAGATGAAGCTGCAATGAGACTTGTTGCCGTCAATGCAGCGATAGCAGTCTTCGTCAGGGGCAGCGAGGCGATAAGCTCCAGAAGTAGCGAAGTCATTGTGTCGTAAGCTGCCAATCCTTTGACGGTCGGCAATGCACTTGACAATTGGATCATTTTACCTGCATCTTCCATGATAGAAAGAATAAGCCAAATCTTTCTTTTATCACCGTCGCCGTTGCTATCTGTCTGCAAAGCTCGAAGCGCGTATGCCAACTTAAATTTCTTGTCGAAATGTGCCTGACAGAGTGAAGCCAGGTTGCCTGCCCCCTTGTACCCGGTTGTCTTATCCTCGACAGCGGATACTAATATACTGACTGCACACGTCGTTGTAAGTCGTTTACTAATTTGATCGTTGCCTTCTTCGGTGGATTGTTCTGTCTGTTCCAAGAGATTTTTGGCCAAGCGACGAATGCTTGCTTTGTGTCTGTTGTATCCCAAAAGTTCTGCACGTTGCCCTGTATCCACGAATCCATTTGTTTTTGAACCTATATAATGTAGGATACTAAGAGACATGTCGCTTTCATCGTCAAAACCACTTGGAGAATCGCTCAGGATGGCCAAAATCGTTGCCAAGGAAGCAGCATCGTTCTTCTTGATCGACTGAAAAATTCCTGCAATCAAGGATATCCTGGCTGAAATGTTGAATTCCGAGATATCCCTGCTTGGTTCGTTGGCTAATTGCTGGAAGAGCGAGAGAGAGTGGAGCAGGGGGAACAATGCTGATTCTTTTTCGTCTCGGGTGGCTCTTCGTTTCCCCATCGAAGAAAAAATCTTCAGGCAAAAGCAGAGTGAAATTAGATGAAAACGTCTTTCATCAGAAATAAAACCTTTCAAACGCATTGAATAATACATACCTTTGCCGCTTTTTCAATTAGGCTACTTGGAGCAGCGACGCACTCATCATTGCGGGAAAATATCTCCATTAATTCGCGAATGGCCTTATCGCACATTCTTTGGTCGTCGTTCGTATCATCGCAAGCACTTCCAATGCTGTGCAGTGTATCCCACACCACAGCAGCACGAGCATGGCTTTCGACGACAAAATCCCAGATGTAAGTTTCCTTTTTGGAATCAAAACATCCACGCATTGTTATTAATAAGTATGCAAGTGGTCCGACGCATGTTGACATGATCTCTGCTGCAATTCTCATTTTTTCCAAATCAATTCGTTCTGCTAAAAGTTCCACGGGTAGACTTGAGAGCTTGAAAACTGTTGTGTGAAGCGGAGCCAAGGTCAAAATCTTGCAGCATCGAAGTATCACTTCTGCAGAATGTGATTCGGAATCGTAAAAAAAAATGCTCCGGAAAGCCTGTATGATGGTTCGGACTTTTCCAGTAAACGCTGCAGTCAAGCAATTGCTCATTTCATTAGAACCTGTGTGTGAATCAAGACATTGCTGTTGAAAATAATCTCGTAGTTGTAACGAAACTGAAAATATTGCCAAAGCTGCGGTTGACGCTTTTGATAAATTGTCAGCCGACGTATCTGCCATTTGTTCTAATCCAGATCCCACGTGCAAGGCTCGATAGGCGCAGTACTCGGCATAGGGATAAGATTCGCCGGGCAAACGTTTCCCGACAAAATCGAGAACAGAACCAAGATTTGCGTGAAAATCGTGCAATGAAAAATGCTGTTGGTTTTGAAGGTAGTAAGTAGATGTTTTGCATGCCATGGTACATATGTTCTCGAAATGTTTCTTGCAAAGAAATGTTCCCGCGGATGACTTGAGGTCGAGCGAAATAGAGGAATCGTCAGGTGACTGGGCCAAAAGGATCAATAACGAGTAATTTCGTAGTTGAAGGCAGTATCCTGATGGAGTTGCATGCTGAGAAAGACACGAGGACAATTCCCATAGAATCCGATGAGCTTGCTGACAATATGAGACAGTCTCTTTGACAATAGCGCCATCCTCGTCTGGGACATTGATCGATAAAAAACGGGCCCAGGATAAACCTGCGGACGATAATAAATGAACGGTTGCAGATTGTGAGGAAGTAAGGCCAGTATCTGAATGGTCTGAGTCCACCAAAAACTTCGAAAAGGGGCCAGTCTTTGTGACAGTGGACGTGCCCATCATTCGGGCCATAGCGAGAGTAGATTGCATGCAAATGGTATAGATTTGCGAAGAAGTCATGCTCGGTGTATCTTTTATTTTTCGTTGCTTTTTTTCCACTCTTGGTACAGGGAAAAAAGCACGCCAAGGCTGCTTGCTGCTGCTGTCGTCCTCTAAGTCTGTGAATCCAAACGACAAAAATCTGTCACCTAGTGGCACCGAGTACTGGACTAGAATATAAGACAGGGCTTGGTATCCTGCCAAGCAAGTTGTCTCCCCAAGATCTAAATAATTTTCCATTTTTGCCCTGTTCTTTTTGGTGGTTGCTTGACCTTGTTGTGCTTGCAACGTCGGAATAATATATGCAACGGTTGTTATGACATGATACAATAGCCGTAAAATGGCCTCCGAACGTTCCACTTCGACCGGCAGCATCGACATAGCTCGAATTCCGTGAAGCGCTACGTAGAGACCATGTAAGGAAGACTCATTATCCGTCTCTTTGTTACCGACAGCCGTCTTGACAAGTTTGCGGCAGGTGCTCAACAGTTTGCGACTTGTTCGCTCATCTTGGTAGAAGCTCCTGTCTTGATTGGAAGATTCATCACCCAAACACACGGAAGCTGCCACCAAACTCTCCGTCAAAGTTTCGTCTGTCTTCCATTCATCAATATCTGGCGTCGAAATTTTCTCTAGGGCTAATCGAAAGCGATGCAGTGTCTCGTGTTCCTCCTCGTACGAAGAGTACTTCCAAGAGCAAGAAGATGATTGCTGGTCGTTGCTGGTAGAAAATGTCACCTTCCTACTTCCTGTTTGCTTTAACGTTTCCGTCCTTTTGTTGTTTGCTTTCTTAGTTGTCGATATGGTAACGGTAGCCTTTGACTCGGTAGTTCTTCGCACTGTGCTGTTGATCCTGGACTTAGACTCTTCCTTGGTAGTTCTCGGTGCATTCTCCTTCTCGTTATTGGCTGCCCTTCGAGTAGTAGCTGTTTTCTTATTATGCCGTCTTCGGCTTCGTCTTGCGACACTAGAGCTAAGAGCATCTTCTTCTAAGTTGGGCATGATGAAAGTGTTGTGGAATGATGTTTTGTGGTTGTGTTTTGATTTTCGAATCTTGAGAGAGCCGGTAGAATTGTTTACTGTAGAAAATACATTAGAAACGGAATCGCCTGGCGGCTAAACTATGGCCAGGTGTCTCCAGCTATTATTAGATACTCCGAGGGAGTACCACACACTACTATTACTAGTAAAAAGTAAAGTGGGTGGCGTGTGCGCATCAAAAAGAACAAGAAAGTTATACGACAAGCGATTACGGGCACTACTGACTAAGTAGCTAGTAGTAGTAGTAGTAGTAGTAGTAGTAGTAGTAGTAGTAGTAGTAGTAGTAGTAGTAGTAGTAGTAGTAGTAGTAGTAGTAGTAGTAGTAGTAGTAGTAGTAGTAGTAGTAGTAG
>Ga0100402_1003720_pt1 | contig 16489 bp, 12 predicted proteins | sample CryGeyme20150102_FD_80419 | JGI IMG/M metagenome (GOLD analysis project Ga0100402, IMG submission 80419) | Groundwater microbial communities from Crystal Geyser aquifers in Utah, USA - Crystal Geyser metaG 2015-0102 | ecosystem: Environmental > Aquatic > Deep subsurface > Groundwater | place...
CACCACGACCACCAGATTGTTTTGCGTATTTGTACTCTTGTTTTACTGCATCTCTAATAGTTTCACGGTAAGAAACTTGTGGAGCACCAACTTCAGCCTCTACTTTAAACTCTCTTTTCATACGGTCAACAAGAATTTCAAGGTGTAACTCACCCATTCCTGAGATAATAGTTTGACCTGTCTCTTCATCTGTATTTACTCTAAATGATGGATCTTCAGCAGCAAGTTTGCTTAAAGCAATACCCATTTTTTCTTGGTCAGCTTTCGTCTTTGGCTCAACTGCAACAGAGATAACTGGTTCTGGGAAATCCATACGCTCTAGTACAACTGTATCAGAAGGGTCACATAATGTATCACCAGTTGTTGTATATTTTAGACCAACAACAGCACCAATCTCACCAGCATAAATCTCTTTAACTTCTTCACGCTTGATAGCATGCATTTTCACGATACGTCCAATACGTTCTCTCTTGTCTTTAGTAGAGTTATGAACAAATGAGCCTGCTTCAAGTGAACCACGATAAACACGAATAAATGTTAACGTACCAACAAATGGATCTGTCATAATTTTAAATGCTAATGATGCAAATTTACCATCATCAGTTGATGGAACAATTACTTCAACATTTTCATCATCCATCATTGTCCCTTTAATAGGAGCACACTCTGTAGGAGCTGGAAGATAAGCAACAACTGCATCAAGTAAAGTTTGAATACCTTTATTTTTAAAAGCAGTACCACAAGTCATAGGAACAATAGCCATGCCAATTGTAGCTTGTTTTACAGCGGCAGTAATTTCCTCTTCAGAAATCTCTTCACCCTCTAGGAATTTTTCTGCAAATGATTCATTTCCATCCACTTCTGAAATTGATTCAAGTAATTTTTCTCTATACTCATCTGCTTTATCTTGAAGGTCAGCTGGGATTTCTTCTACATGGTAGTTAGAACCCATTTCAGCATCTTTGTCCCACACGATAGCTTTCATTTTAATCAAATCAATAACACCGTCAAATTTATCTTCAGCACCGATTGGAATCTGAATAGGCACTGGATTTCCCTTTAAACGGTCACGAATTTGTCTCTCAACTTCGTAGAAATCTGCTCCTGTTCTATCCATCTTGTTAACGAAAACAATAGATGGTACGCCATAACGGTTTCTTTGTCTCCAAACAGTTTCTGATTGAGGTTGAACACCACCAACAGCACAGAATACTGAAACAGCACCATCAAGTACACGCATAGAACGCTCAACTTCAATTGTAAAGTCAACGTGACCCGGAGTGTCGATAATATTTATTTGCTTTCCAGCCCACTCACAAGTTGTTGCAGCAGAAGTAATTGTAATACCTCTCTCTTGTTCTTGTTCCATCCAGTCCATAGTAGCTGCACCATCATGAACCTCACCGATTTTATGTTCTACACCTGTGTAGAATAGGATTCTTTCTGTTGCAGTAGTTTTACCCGCATCAATATGCGCAGCAATACCGATATTTCTTACATCTTCTAGTTTGTGACTTCTTGCCATTTTTAGTACCTTGTTAAATGAGTTGAGAGATAACCTCTTTTATAAATAAGTCGTATTTACTTATAAAAGAGGTTTTAAATCTTTAAAAAATGTCAACACAAAAGTTTGCAAGCAAACTTGAGCTTTGCGCTGAGCAAAACCTAGTGTTAACGTATCAAAGTGAATTACTTCCCTTTGTGTGTGAAAATAGTAGTTACCAGCGATAGTGAGCAAAAGCTTTATTTGCTTCAGCCATTCTGTATGTATCTTCTTTTTTCTTGAATGCATTACCTTTATCTGATGATGCGTCCATTAATTCGTTTGCTAATCTCTCAGCCATTGTTCTTTCGTTTCTCTTACGAGATGAGTCAATTAACCATCTAATTGCTAATGAAAGTTGACGTACTGGGCGTACTTCTACTGGAACTTGGTAAGTAGCACCACCTACACGACGACTTTTTACTTCGATAATTGGTTTAACATTATCAATAGCTTCGTTAAATGTATCTATACCTGATTTTCACCACGTGAGCTAATAATATCCATAGCACTGTAAATGATTTTTTCAGCTGTAGATTTTTTACCATCATACATAATTTTATTTATAAACTTCGTCAAAATTTTACTTCCATAAACTGGATCTGGCATAATTTCGCGAACTGGAGCTTTTCTTCTTCTCATATAATTTTTCCTTCTTCAATTTTTTCAAATTTACTCAAAACTTTTAAAAAAGTCCTGTGCTAGCTTGAGCATATATTTTCTGCAAATTTCTATTTTTAGAAATTACTTAACTTTTGGTTTTTTAGTACCGTATTTAGAACGAGCAACCGTACGGTTAGCAACACCAGCAGTATCTAATGCACCACGAACGATATGATACTTAACACCAGGTAAATCTTTAATACGACCGCCACGAACAAGAACGATTGAGTGTTCTTGAAGGTTGTGACCTTCACCACCAATATAAGAAATAACTTCAAAACCTGAAGTTAAACGAACTTTTGCTACTTTTCTTAAAGCAGAGTTAGGTTTTTTTGGTGTAGTTGTGTAAACACGAGTACAAACACCACGACGTTGAGGACACGAAACTAGCGCTGGCGATTTAGATTTTTTAATCACACGTTTACGCTCATTACGAATCAATTGATTGATTGTAGGCATACAATTCCTTTTACTTAATTTTTCCAGTAGAATTTAATCCTCTGTTTTAGAGAATTATAGACACGAAATCATACAAAAATTGTAATTAAAGTTAGCTTATTTTAAGTATTAATTAATATATATTATTTGTGGTGGGAATTTTTGTGGATTTTACTTTTTGGCATGTGGAATTTCCACATGCCAAAGCTAAAATATTGAGATATTAGTTATCATCACTCATGAACATGATTTCTTGGTTTTTATATATACCAGTTCCAACAGGAATTGTACGACCAATAATTACATTCTCTTTTAAGTTACTTAAATCATCTATTTTTGCAGATACGGCAGCTTCTGTCAATACTTTTGTAGTATCTTGGAATGATGCAGCTGAGATAATACTATCTGCACTAACTGCGGCTCTCGTGATACCTACCAAGAATGGTTCTGCAATTGCAGGACGACCACCAAGACGAATGATTTTTTCATTCTCTTGTGCAAACTTCGCTTTAGAAATTAAATCACCTTCAATAAACTTAGTATCTCCAGACTTCACAATTTTAATTTGTCTTAGCATTTGAGTAAAAATAACCTCAATATGCTTATCAGCAATATTAACACCTTGTGAACGGTAAACTTGTTGAACTTCGCTTACTAGGTAATTGTAAAGTGCTTTAACACCCATGATACGGAGAAGTTCATGCGATGAAATAATACCACTAGTCAATCTCTCACCAGCGTGCACGAAATCTCCTGTAGTTACTACTGGAACATGAGATTTATCTACAAAGTACTCTTTAATGATTCCATTTTCTGAAGAAACTATAATTCTCACTTTACCACGTAATAATTTACCAAAGCTCACCGTACCATCAATTTCTGAGATAAGTGCAGTAGCTTTTGGTCTACGACCTTCAAAAAGTTCTGATACACGAGGAAGACCCCCAGTAATATCGCTTGATTTTTGAAGTGCTTTTGGTGTTTTTGCAATAATATCTGCAACCTTAACCTTACCACCATCTTCAACAAACAGAGATGATTTTGGATCAATTTTATATCTTAAAAGCTCACCATCTTCAGTTGCAAGAACTATAGTTGGCTTGTAATCAGCTGGAATATGGTCGTTAATCATTAAACGAGTTTTACCAGTCAATTCATCAAACTGTTCACTTGCTGTTGTACCAATGATAATATCTTCATATTGTACAGTACCATTTGCTTCTGTAATAACAGGATTTGAATATGGATCCCATTCCGCTATTACAACAGACTCATCTGATGATGGTTTAACTATAAGAGTAGAAGCTACAACATTATCATTATCACTAGTAACTATAACCGACCCACGAGCAATATAATGTCTTACTGCTTCACGATTGTTTACATCTACAACTGTAGCAAAAAGACCTTTTTCTACTACTTCATATCCAGACTGTAAGCCTTCGAATCTTTCTAAGTAATCGCCTTTGAGTAAGAAGTACTTAACAACACCCTCTTCTTTAGCCAAAATTTTCTGTGTAACAGGAGCACCATTATCTACTAATAATTCAGATGCATAAGGAATACGACTTGGTACATTCCAACCATCTTTTATAGTTTCAACAATAGATTCGTGCTCTTTAACTTCCATACCACTTTCATAAGGGAAGTAGTATTTACCTTCAATTTGACCACTGATACCAGCTAATTCATTTGGTTTAGCAATCTCTATTTTACGAAGTGAATATCTCACTGTCTCTGATGGAGACACTACACTTATAATAACTTCATCATGAATAGTTTGGATTTCAACTTTTCCACTAAATGGTGCTTTAATTTTTGGCTCTACTAACAATACAGCAGCATTTCTTCTGTTGGCAACTATGTTCTTGCCATCTTTAGAAACATATGTTTTAAGATTGTAATATCTGATAAAACCTTCTTTTTGTGCTATAACTTGTCTCTCTTGTGCTGTAGAACTTGCTGTTCCACCAACGTGGAATGTTCTTAGCGTAAGCTGTGTACCTGGCTCACCAATTGACTGAGCAGCAACAATACCAACAGCCTCACCAGTTCTAACAATATGCCCTGTTGCAAGATTCACACCGTAGCACAATGCACAGATTCCATTCTCACTTTTACATGTTGTTGGAGTTCTAATATGTGCTGTTTTAATTCCAGCTTCAGAAATTATTTTTGCACTTACTTCATCAAGAAGTGTGCCCTCAGCGTATAAAATTTCATTACTAATCGGATCAATTATATCATCAGACAAGACTCTACCATTAAGTCTATCTTCTAATGACTCTATTAAAGTATTTTGATCAGAAATATCAGATATTTCAATTCCCTCATGTGTGTGACAATCATGTTCAACAACTTTAACATTTTGAGCAACAGCGACAAGTTTACGGGTCAAATAACCAGCATTTGCTGTTTTTAGTGCAGTATCGGCAAGACCTTTTCTAGCACCGTGAGTTGAACTAAAGTACTCAATTACGTTCAGACCCTCTTTAAAGTTCGAAATAATTGGAGTTTCGATAATATCGCCACTAGGTTTTGCCATAAGACCACGCATACCAGCTAACTGACGAATTTGTGCAGCAGAACCACGCGCACCAGAGTCAGCCATCATAAAGATAGAGTTAAAACCATCTTTATCAGTTTGAACTAAGTCCATCATTTGACTTGCAAGAGTATTGTTTGTATCTGTCCAAACATCGATAATTTTATTATATCTCTCTTGTTCAGTTAAAAGACCAGCTTCGTATTGCTTTTGAATTTCCATAACTCTATTTTTCGAATCAGCAATTTTCTCTGCTTTACCTTTAGGGATGATAATATCATCAATAGATATTGATACCCCTGATTCAGTAGCATGTTTAAAACCTAAATCTTTTAAGTTATCTAAGAATGTTGCAGTTACACCAATACCACCATGCTTTTGAACATAATCAACAGCCTCATTGATATATTTTTTCTTCATAACTCTATTCCATATTTCAACAGGGACAAATGATGGTAATATATCTTTTAGAAGCATTCTTCCAGCTGTAGTATGAATCATACGTCCATCTACACGTGTTCTTATTTTTGCATGAATATCAAGCGCATCATGTTCAATAGCAATTCTTACTTCATCAACATTTGCAAAAAGTTTATTTGAACCTTTTACACCATTTTTTTCTAATGTAATATAATAAATACCAAGTACCATATCCTGAGAAGGTGTAGCAATTGCTTTACCTGATGCAGGTAGTAAGATATTCATAGATGCGAGCATAAGTACTTTCGCCTCAGCAATCGCTGCTGAACTTAAAGGTACATGCACCGCCATCTGATCCCCATCGAAATCGGCATTAAATGCAGCACAAACTAAAGGATGTAACTGAATAGCCTTACCATCTATAAGCTTTGGATGGAATGCTTGGATAGAGAGCTTATGTAGTGTTGGTGCACGGTTAAGCATTACAGGATAACCATCAACGATCTCAGCTAAACACTCCCGAACCTCATTTGTCTTAGCTTCTATCATATTTTTAGCAGCTTTAACAGTTGTTGCGTAACCTTTATCTTCAAGTTTTGCAATCAAATGTGGCTTAAATAGCTCCAATGCCATTTTTTTCGGTAAGCCACATTGATCCATGCGAAGAGTTGGTCCTACAACGATTACAGAACGACCAGAGAAATCAACACGCTTACCAAGTAAGTTTTGACGGAAACGTCCCTGCTTACCTTTGATAATTTCACTTAAAGATTTAAGTGGACGTTTATTAGCACCTTTAACTGCATTTGCACGACGACCATTATCGAAAAGTGCATCGACAGATTCTTGAAGCATTCTTTTTTCATTTCTAACAATAATCTCAGGAGCCTCAAGTTCAACTAAACGCTTCAGTCTTTGATTACGGTTAATAACACGACGATATAAATCATTTACGTCTGAAACTGCAAATTTACCACCGTCAAGTGATACAAGTGGTCTTAAATCTGGTGGAAGAACTGGTAAAACAGTAAGCATCATCCATGCAGGATTATTTCCAGAGTTTAAAAATGATTCAATAACTTTAAGTCTTTTTGCAATAGTTTTTCTTTTTGCTTCAGAATTTGTTAAGTCAATTTCTTCTTTAAGAGTAGTAAACAAATCTACTAAATCTATAGAATCAAGCAAATCACGAATAACTTCACCACCCATACGAGCTTTGAAGCCTAATTCACCAAATCTTTGAACAAGTGTGCGATATTGCTCTTCATTTAAAACATCATACTGAGCTACTGGAGTTTTTGCTTCAGCATCGTAATAAGCTTCTCCCCCTGATTCAACAATATATGCTTCATAGTAAAGTACACGTTCAAGATCTTTCATCTTGATGCCTAAGAGTGTGCCAATACGAGAAGGTAATGAACTTACATACCAAATATGTGCCACTGGAGTTACAAGTTCAATATGACCCATTCGTACACGACGAACTTTAGTGCTGGTTACTTCTACACCACATTTTTCACAAACGACACCTTTATAGCGCATCTTTTTGTATTTCCCACAAAGACATTCATAATCTCTTACAGGTCCAAAAATCTGTGCACAAAAGAGACCATCACGCTCAGGTTTAAGCGTTCGATAGTTTATTGTTTCAGGTTTTTTAACTTCACCATGACTCCATGACATTACCTTTTCTGGAGAAGCAAGACGAAATTGCAGTTGTTTTATATCTTTTGGTCTTTTCTCTTCACTTACTTCTATTGCTACTAGTTTACTCATCGTCTTCAACCTCGTCAAAAATCTCTACATCAAGAGCCAATGATTGAAGCTCTTTAGTTAATACAAATAGTGTTTCTGGGATACCAGATGCTGGAACTAATTCACCTTTTGTAATTGCTTTATAAGCACGAACACGACCATCAACATCATCTGACTTGATAGTTAACATCTCTTTTAGAACCGCAGAAGCTCCATAAGCCTCAAGAGCCCAAACTTCCATCTCTCCAAATCTTTGCCCACCAAAGAGCGCTTTACCACCAACTGGCTGTTGTGTTACTAAAGAGTATGGTCCAGTTGAACGAGCATGGATTTTTTCATCAACAAGGTGATGAAGCTTAAGGATATACATATAACCTACGTTTACTCTCTCTTTAATCTTCTCACCAGTCAGACCATTGAAAAGAACAACTTTTCCATCTGTATCCATTTTTGCTAATTCAAATAATTTAGCAAACTCAGCGGCATTTACACCTTCAAATATAGGAGTAGCGAATCTGACTCCACCATTTGCCCAATCTCTTGCATATCTCAAGAATTTTTCATCCCTCATAGCGCCAATGACTTTCACAGCATTCATCATACCTGCCACATCAGCAATAGAAATCATTTTTGCACGAAGATTATCTATAAAGTCTTTTTGTTTCGTATCAAATTCTGCAAGTATTTGGTTTCCAAGTTCACGACCTGCCATACCTAAGTGCATTTCTAGAACTTGTCCTATATTCATACGAGAAGGAACACCAAGTGGATTTAGACAAACATCCACACTTCTTCCATCTTCCATATAAGGCATATCTACTTCTGGAACAATTATAGAAACAATACCTTTATTTCCATGACGTCCTGCCATTTTATCACCAACTTTTAGTTGACGTTTTGTAGCGATATAGACTTTAACATACTTAACAACACCATTTGGTAAAATGTCATCTTTTTCTAATATAGTAAGTTTCTCTTCATGTTCATCACGGAAAACTCTTTTTTGTTTTTGAAAATAGTTTTTAGTTTTTGTGTACTCAGCTTGAATATCTTCGCTAAAAGATTTTACAATAGCATTCATTGCAAAACGATTCACTTCAACTAGTTCTTTCCCATCAATGATGTCACCAGCTTTATATTCAGTATCACCTATTTTGATGTCAATAAGTAGAGGCTCTTTTGTTAAAAGTTGCGTTACTCTCAGCATCTCTTCTTTGTCAATCATTAAAAGACGGTCATAATGCTCACGCTCTAAATAATCTCTCTCTTCTTTTTCAAGTTCTAGTGCACGGGGGTCTTTATCGTAACCTTTTTTAGTAAAGATTTTAACATCGACTACAACACCTTCCATGCTTGGAGGACAATAAAGTGATTTATTGATAACATGACCTGCTTTCTCTCCAAATATTGCACGGAGAAGTCTCTCCTCAGGAGTTGGTTTTACTTCACCTTTAGGCGAAACTTTACCAACAAGAATCATACCGCCTGAAATGTTCGTTCCAACCTTCACTATACCACTATCATCAAGGTGAGCTAGCTCATCATCTCTTACATTTGGAATATCACGAGTAATCTCTTCAACACCATGCTTAAGTTCTCTAGCTTCAACTTCTTTCTCATAAATATGGACAGAAGTAAATGCATCTTTACGGATTAATCTCTCAGAAATTACGATAGCATCCTCAAAGTTATAACCATTCCAAGGCATAAAAGCGACCATGGCATTTACACCAAGAGCTAATTCACCTTGGTCCATGTTTGGACCATCTGCAATTACTTGCCCTTTAGTTACATGGTCACCTTCATTTACTATTGGTTTTTGATCAAAAGATGTATTTTGATTTGTACGTAAATTCTTTTGTAATGGATAATAATCTATATATATCTCTCCATCTTCTTCGCCCATTACATAAATATGTCTTCCATCTACTTTTTCAATCACACCTGCTCTTTGAGCTTTAACGCATTCCCATGAATCACGAGCAACAAGTTTTTCAACACCTGTACCAACCATTGGAGCATGTGGTCTCAAAAGAGGCACGGCTTGACGTTGCATGTTTGAACCCATTAAAGCACGGTTCGCATCATCATGCTCAAGGAATGGAATAAGTGAAGCAGCAACACCAACAACCATGTGAGATGAAAGATCTGCATATTCACAAACATCTGGCTTACGCATTAATATCTCACCATCTTGTCTAACAGAAATGATACTTTCAAGGAACTGACCATTCGCATCAACTTTATTTGATGCAGCAGCAATTTGTTTTCCCTCTTCTTGCGTAGCTGTTAAATAAACTACTTCATTCGTTATTTTTCCATCTTTCATAACTTTATATGGTGCTTCTATAAATCCATGCTCATTTACTTTTGCATATGTTGCTAAAGTATTAATAAGACCAATATTTTGACCCTCTGGAGTCTCAATAGGACAGATACGGCCATAGTGTGTTGGATGAACGTCACGTACTTCAAATCCAGCTCTCTCTTTAACTAAACCACCCTCACCAAGTGCGGATAAACGACGTTTATGCGTTACTTCTGATAGTGGATTTGTTTGGTCCATAAACTGAGATAATTGTCCACCAGAAAAGAACTCCATAATTGTTGACGTAATCATTTTCGAATTAATCAAATCGTGTGGCATTAATTCAGCCATTGGACCACTCATCGTTGATAGCTTGTCACGAATTGCTTTTTGCATCTTAATTAGGCCATTATGTAATTCATTCCCTAAAAGTTCACCAATTGAACGAATACGACGATTACCTAGGTGATCTCTGTCATCAATATGACCTAAGCCATTTTTAACCTTAATGACATATTTAACTGAGTTAATAATATCTTCATGCGTTAAAACTGTAACATATTCAGGAATATCAAGTCCTAACTTATGATTCATTTTCATACGACCAACTTTCGTTAAGTCATATCTTTCTGGATCAAAGAATAGTTGATTTACAAATGCTCTTGCAGCATCTTTTGTAACAGGTTCACCAGGTCTCATCACTTTATATATACGAATAGCAGAAAGAGCATTTTCATCATCAATATCTTCAGTTTGCTTTAGTAATTTCAGTGAATCTGCATCAGCATTAAAAGCATTTATTATTGAGCCATCCACACCATCTGCCAAGTCATTTGCAATGTTAAACTCTTTTATGCCTATTTCAGCCATTTTCTTAAGTTTTACTTCATCAATACGATTCATTGTATCAAAAAGGATTTCACCGGTTTCAGGGTCTATAATTGCTTCAGCTAAATATCTATCTAAAAGAACTTCTGAAGGATACTCTACGATTTTTAATCCATCTTCAAGAAATTTTTGTGCTTTTTTTGCTGAGAGTCTTTTACCTGAGGCTAAAAGAATTTCCCCTTTCATATTTACCAAATCATAAGTTAATCTTGATGAATAATCACTTGGATTAAAATCCATAGAAAATTTATTGTCTGTAATACTAATTTTTTGTATAGGATAAAATAATTTTAAAATATCTTGTTTTGAATATCCTAAAGCACGGAACATAATTGTTACAGGAACTTTACGACGTTTGTTAATTCTCATATATAATATATCTTTTGGATCATATTCAAAATATAACCATGAACCACGGTCTGGAATAATTTGACCAGTATATATTAGTTTATTCCCAGCTGTTGTAGATTCTTCTTCCTTAAAAATTACACCTGGGGATCTGTGGAGTTGATTTACAACAACTCTTTCAACACCATTAATTATAAATGATGTTCTCTCAGTCATAAGAGGGATGTCACGAACAAATATACTTTGCTCTTTTATATCTTTAACACCTAGCTTTTCTTTAGTATTTTCATCTCTGTCCCAAAGAACAAGACGAGTTTTCATTTTAAGTGAAACTGCATAAGTAAGTCCACGTTCCATACATTCTCTAACTGTATATTTAGGCTTTCCTACTTCACTACCAAGATATTCAACAGTTAATCTGTTTTGAACATCATGAATTGGAAATACTGATTGAAATACATTTTCCAAACCACTATCTGCTCTATCTTTTCCATCTAGCATTAAGAATTTATCATAAGAGCTTTGTTGAAGTTGTAATAGATTTGGTACTTCAATTTGTTGAGGAGTTTTGGAGAAATCTACGCGAAGACGGTTTCCGGAGTATAAAGTGTTTAACATAGGCTAACCTCGATAAGTTGTTTGTTAGGGCTTAATCATAGTTGATTAAGAGTATCGTATCTAGACGTCTCTAGATAGATTGATTCAAAAGTGCTTATAAACGACATAAGGGCACTTTTACGGAGTGACCAAAATCACATCGTAAAAGCGCCCAGAAAATCAAAGATTACATAGAAAAATTATTTTCCATGTAATTCTTTAGGTGTAAAAATTATTTAATTTCTACAGTTGCACCAGCTTCTTCAAGCTCTTTCTTTGCAGCTTCAGCAGTATCTTTATCAACACCTTCTTTAATTGTAGAAGGTAATGCTTCAGTAGCTTCTTTTGCTTCTTTTAAGCCAAGACCTGTAAGTGCACGAACAGCTTTAATAACACCAATTTTTTTAGCGCCAGCATCAGTAATAATTACATTGAACTCAGTTTGTTCATCAGCAGCAGCAGCACCAGCAACAGCACCACCAGCCATTGCAACTGGTTGAGCAGATACACCAAATTTTTCTTCAAACTCTTTTACTAATTCAGAAAGTTCTAATACAGAAAGTCCTGAGATAAATTCTAATACGTCTTCTTTAGTTACAGCCATTTTTAGCTCCTTTTATATATCATTATATTTTAGTGAATTAATTCACGCTTACAAGAAGTGAAGACTAAGCTTCTGCTTCTAACTTTATTCGTAAAGCATTGATTCCAACAGCCATATTAGTAATTGGAGCCATCCAAGTAGCAGCAAGCATACCAAGAAGTTCTTCACGACCTGGAAGCTTAGCAAATGCTTCTATTTTAGTTACGTCTGCAGGTTCTTTATCTAAATAACCAGCTTTAAGTACAAATTTATCATTTGTCTTAGCGAAATCAGCAGCTACTTTTGCAGCACCAATAACATCATCAGACCAAATAAAAATATTTGTATCTTTAATCTCTACACCACTCATACCAGCATTATTTAATGCGATAGTAGCTAATGTATTTTTTACAACCTGAACACTTGTGTCCTTTGCTTTAGCAGATTTACGTAACTCTTCAAGTTGACTTACAGTCAAACCTTTGTAATCACATATAACAACTGCTGTTGTATTAGCAAATGAAGTAGTTAATTGATCAATTACTTCAGCTTTTTTAGATTTAAGCATATATTTCTCCTTTCTAGACATAACTTCAAGCGGGGAGGGAAAGGCCAATTAAGCTAACTACCAACTCGGCAGATACCCCTACTATCTTTAGTCCAAATAATTCAGATTTTTACATAATAAAAATCTTTACTTTAAGATAAAGTTATCTCAAAATAAAAACTTAAAAAACATAGCTCATCAAATGATGAGCTATAAAACTATCTGATGTCAGCTAATGCCATAACATCTAATTTAACTGCTGGACTCATAGTTAATGAAAGTGCAGCATTTTTAATGTAACGACCTTTTGCAGTTGCAGGTTTTTGTTTGTTGATAGCAGCAACAAAAGATGCTAAGTTTTCAGCAATTTTTTCTGCTTCAAAACTTACTTTACCAATACCAGCATGGATATTACCTTTTTTGTCAACACGGAATGTTACTTGACCGCCTTTAACATTTTTAACAGCAGTAGCAACATCTGGAGTTACAGTGCCAGTTTTAGGGTTAGGCATCATACCTTTTGGTCCAAGAATACGACCGATTTGACCAACAAGTCCCATACAGTCTGGCGCTGCAACAACTACATCAAAGTTAAATACACCCTCTTTAATTTGTGCAACTAAATCATCTGTACCAACGATATCAGCACCAGCAGCCTTAGCTTCATCCGCTTTTACACCTTTAGCAAATACTGCAACACGAACTGTCTTACCAGTACCATGTGGAAGCACAACTGCACCACGAACCATTTGATCTGCATGTCTTGGATCTACATTTAAATTCATAGCAATTTCAACAGTTTCGTCAAACTTTGCGCTTTTTAATTCTCTTACTGTTGATGTTGCCTCTGCAACAGAATATGCTTTTGTAACATCAATTTTTTCTATTAATTGTTTATATCTTTTACTCATCTTCAAATTCTCCGTATAAAATTCTGCCACAAAATTTTAAATCACTGTGGTCGATGATTTTAAAAATTAATACTCAACTAAGGAGTATTAGTCTACTACTTTAATACCTATTGAACGAGCTGAACCAGCGATAGTATTTGCCGCCATCTCTAAATCATCTGTATTTAAGTCTTCAATTTTCTGATTAACAACTTCCATAAGCTGAGCACGTGTAATCTGTCCTATAACATTTTTAAGAGGATTATCAGTACCTTTTTTAAGTCCTGCCGCTTTCATAAGAAGAGCAGAAGCTGGAGGTTGCTTAGTAATAAAAGAAAAACTTTTATCACTATAAACTGTGATAATTACAGGAACTTTAAATCCCATCTTATCTTTTGTTTTTTCATTAAATGATTTACAAAACTCCATGATGTTAACACCACGTTGTCCTAATGCTGGTCCTACTGGAGGTGCAGGATTTGCTGCACCAGCGTTAATTTGTAGCTTTATATAGCCTGTAACTTTTTTTGCCATTCTTATTTCCTTTGTTTAATTAAATTATTTTTTCAACTTGCGTGTACGATATATCAACAGGGGTAGCTCTACCAAAAATTGATACATTTAGCTTAAGCGTTCCATGTTCCAAATCATACTCATCAACCGTAGCTGTAAAGTTTGCAAATGGACCATCTGTAATTCTAACTGTTTCACCATTATCAAAAAAGATTTTTGGTTTTGGAGCTGCACGGTTGTTCACACGATCGAGAATAACATTAATATCATGCTCACTTAAAGGTGTAGGAACATTCGCTTCACCAATGAATCCTGGTACCTTTGGTAGCGATTGTATTAAATGTTGTACTTCTGTATTTAAGTCAATTTTAGCAAACACATACCCAGAGTATAAAGATCTCTCAGTTATCTTTTTTTTGCCATCTTTTACTTCTATAACATCTTCAGTAGGAACAATCACCTCTTCAATAAAGTCTTCTAGTCCCATCTCTTCTATCATATTTAAAATTGCTAAACGAACAACTCGTTCATTTCCGTAGGTCTGTATAGAGTACCATTGATGTGCCATATTTACTCCTTAACCTAAAATTGCAGACATTATTGATGACATAAGTAAATCTACCAACGCTAAAAAAGCAGCTATTATACTTACAACTATAACAACTGATATATAAGCTTGTTTCACTTGCCCTTTAGTAGGAAAGATTACTTTAGCTAATTCTGCTTTTGCATTTTTTATGTGTGTATTTAAATTCATTATTTCTTTCCCAAAACTACATTTATTATAAATAAAGCCCTTAAGCCTTACTAATAATAAATGGTGGCAGGCGTAGAGAGACTCGAACTCCCAGCACCCGGATTTGGAATCCGGTGCTCTACCATTGGAGCTATACGCCTAAAAAAGCCAGTTAATACTGGCTTAAAACAATATTATAACTTCATCTCTTTGTGAACAGTATGCTCACGACAAAATTTACAATATTTTCTCACCGAAAATTTTTCAGTATGAATTTTTTTATTTTTGCTAGTGTGATAGTTACGACGAGTACACTTCTCACATCCTAGATGTATTGTTTCTCTCATTATATTAACCTTTTAGAGGATCAATGCAAATTCGCAAAAGCGAATTATGCAAGAATCTCAGCTACAACACCAGCACCAACAGTTCTTCCACCCTCACGGATAGCGAACTTAGTACCTTTTTCCATAGCAATTGGGTGAATTAGGTCAACAGTAATGCTTACATTATCACCAGGCATAACCATTTCAGTACCTTCTGGTAAAGTAATAGCACCAGTTACATCCGTTGTACGAACATAAAATTGTGGACGGTAGTTAGTAAAGAATGGAGTATGACGACCACCCTCATCTTTGCTTAGTACATAGATTTCAGCTGTAAATTTTGTATGAGGCGTAATAGTTTTTGGTTTACAAAGAACTTGACCACGCTCAACATCATCTTTACCTATACCACGTACGAGGATACCACAGTTATCACCTGCTTCACCAACTGTCATCTCTTTACGGAACATTTCGATACCAGTTACAGTTGTAGTTTGTGTATCACGGATACCTACGATTTCAATTGATTCACCAATTTTAACTTGACCACGTTCAATACGACCAGTTACAACTGTACCACGTCCTGAAATTGAAAATACGTCTTCAACAGGCATTAAGAAATCTTTATCTGTTTCACGAGCTGGCTCAGGAATAAATGCATCTACAGTATCCATTAGTTTTTGAACTTTAGCTGACCATGGTCCAAGAGTACCTGTTTTAGCTTCAGCAAGAGCTAAAGTTGCAGAACCTGCAGTGATTGGAGTATCATCACCTGGGAAATCATACATATCCAAAAGTTCACGAATTTCCATTTCAACTAATTCTAATAGTTCTTCATCATCAACCATATCTTCTTTGTTCATAAAAACAACCATGGCTGGAACACCAATTTGTTTAGATAAAAGAATATGCTCACGAGTTTGTGGCATTGGGCCATCCGCTGCAGAAACAACCAGAATAGCACCATCCATTTGAGCAGCACCAGTAATCATGTTTTTAACATAATCCGCGTGACCTGGACAGTCAACGTGTGCATAGTGACGAGTATTTGTTTCGTACTCAACATGTGAAGTAGCAATAGTAATACCACGCTCTCTTTCTTCAGGAGCATTATCGATTGCATCGTAATCCATCATTTTTGCACCATTCGTTACCGCTAGTACTGCAGTAATCGCTGCCGTTAATGTTGTTTTACCGTGGTCAACGTGACCAATCGTACCAATATTAACATGCGGTTTGTTACGTTCAAACTTTTCTTTTGCCATAGTGTCCTCCGACTTTGTTTTGAATTGAAATGGAATTATATCCAAAAATCATTCAATTATTTCTTAATCATAAAAATAAATTTTAATATTAATTATTTCATGGAGCTCACGAGCGGATTTGAAC
>Ga0100402_1003724_pt1 | contig 16481 bp, 27 predicted proteins | sample CryGeyme20150102_FD_80419 | JGI IMG/M metagenome (GOLD analysis project Ga0100402, IMG submission 80419) | Groundwater microbial communities from Crystal Geyser aquifers in Utah, USA - Crystal Geyser metaG 2015-0102 | ecosystem: Environmental > Aquatic > Deep subsurface > Groundwater | place...
AGATCGTCGATCTTCGACCTCTGCGACTAGACAAAGAGCAAGCACAGCTAAGAGAAACAAGAAGGGACTGCTTTGGGGGAAATCCATCTGAACATTCCAATAGATAAGCACGCCTTAAAGCAATGCTACTACAGTCAGCAGATAAAGGAGCAGAAAAGGGAAAGCAGCGATAAGAATGCAGACTTTGTCAAGGAAATGCGGAGGATCAGACAGCAGACAGAAAGAATAATAGGCATCTAGAACTAGTAACGGGTCAATAGATCATATCGCAAAACCCTCAATCCCAGCACCACCAGGCCTACTCACTTCCAAGAGCCCTCCCGCTAGCGCCGCTTCAAGAGAATAAGATGATTATGACAGTTAGTTAATGCAAAATAATCATATCACTCCTTCTCAATCTGCTTCTTGCTGCCGAAGGTCAGGCCATAAAGGAGAGGTAGCTCTTGGCTTTTCCTGTCCTCTACAATCTTCAACTGCCGGGTGATGTCACGTCGCTAGAGAGGAGGGTTCTGTGGTTGACCGCTTTCCGGCAAAAAGACTGCCAGAGTGTGCTGATATCCGTTGAATGTGAGGTACTATCTGATCAGTTCGTTGATGATGAGGTTCTCGTTTGAGAGATCTGGGCGTGAGGGAGGGGCATCGTTGAGGGTGCTGAATATTTATGCTCTGATTTTTGCCCTGATCTGGGAGAGGACACCTCTTTCTTCAAGCGTTTCCTTGAGGACGTCTTTGAGTTCGTTGATGCTGGCCATGTATTTAAATATTATCGATAAACATTCTAACTATCAATTTATGAGACTCGACGCTCCTCGTAACACCACCTCCTACTTCAAAGTGCCCAGCCAGACCAACATCCCCTAACGACCAGCCAACTCACCCAAACACCAACAACCTGGCTTCTATGGCTTCAGAGAGCAGGACTAAACTACATCTGTTTACAATATGATGTCGATGGGGTCCAATCCTCGACTAGAAAATATTTTGCCCCAAGAAAACAAAAGTACCTCTCTGCGTAAAGTCAACTCTTTGGGAAGGTTTATACCCAGCAGAAAGCCCATCTTGACCGATACTGAAGAAAAAATATTTGGAGAGGTCATTGGGCTTTTTGACTAAATAGACTCTCTGAAGCAGTCGATAATTAGTTAGCAGGAATCGATTCACAGGATGCAGATTTAGAACCCAGATGTTGACTAGAAAGTCAAATACCATGGGTATTGTCAGCCTCTGACAGCCAAGCAATGCAACGATCTGGAAGAATAGAACAGTCAGCTGTTGAGAAAGATACACGAAATATAAAACAAGAAGTCTGCTGGTCTGGAGGAGGTGCTCCGGGCTGAAAAGGAAAAATATGATAACTTGAAATATGAGCTCACATAATCTACAGATCCAGCAGCAGCGAGCAAACTAAATGAGGAAAAGATCAAATAACTCAAGCAAATGATCAGCCAGCTTGAGTCTCAAAGAAAACAAAAGGTAAAACTGCACTACCCTGGGATCGACAGACTCAAGAACGAGAACGAAGAGCTGAGGCAGAAGACCATCACCAATCTAAAGATATTCAAAATGGAGCAAGAAGAAGAAAAGGAGCTGGAATAATACCTGAAGAGAGAATAGCACAACCGGAAGGCGTTCATGGAGGAACTTAAAAAATTCAAGAATGACTATAAGAGGCTCAAAGCAGAGAACTAAAGCTTAAGAGAAAGGGTGGGACAAAAAGCAAGAAGAGGCAACTCCAAGGAAAATAGCTCGAGAAGGGCCAACGAAGGGACATTCAGTCAAAGCAGAAGAAGCTATGAGGACATCAAGTCAAGAGTCAAGACTGAAAGCGCTCTTGGCGTCACAAGAGGGTTGGAGGAACGATCGAGCAAGCTGAACGAATATGAGTCTTTTTTACAGATAATGCAGGCCACCCTCAAAAAATGATTCCTTCCTCTGAAATCTTTGTATCTCTATAGTTAGTGTGAGTCAAAATGAAGGTCAATCATTAAAAGGTGACATCGATGTGCTTCTCGTAGAAGGCCAGTAGTTCATAGACGTAGTGCTGTTTGAGCTGTTCGTTGGTCATTAGACGGAATGTGCCATCTTGAAAGGTGACTTTGAATTGGAATTTGTCGTTTTTCTTCTGCAAAAAGTCCATCTTGGCAATTTGCTTGAGAGGTCCCTCTTCTCCCTATTCTTCTTCCTCGTCATCGTCAGGTTAGATCTGGATGGGTGGGAGGCTAGCTTCAGGTTTCTTCCATCCGCTGTGAGTGTTTTTGTTCTTTCTTTGGCGTTCGTAGGCAATGACAAGGTCCAGGTACTCAGTCATATCGTCGTAATTGACCCAATGGGTCTGCTTTCCCTGTTGCAGGTTGTACATGATTGTGCTGCCTACTTGAGTTGAAAGTTACCGTTGACTCTTTTACCGATAATGGTGGCCTGTGTTCGTTTGCCCATTGACTCAGATTGTAAATATAAGCAAGCAAAAGGATATTAATTATAATGGAGGGAAGCATCAACATGGCCCATGTCGCCGAGGCACTCACCCTCATCAACGCCCCCGGCAGCCAACCAGATCAAATACACAAAGCTAATGCATTTATTAGTCAGTGCGAAGAAGAACCCAACTTCCCCCTTCTGCTACTTTAACTCTATTCTAAAAGTACGGACCCTCGACTTCAGCTTTCCACTGTCCTGCTGCTAACTAATGTGATCAAAAGGAATTGGGTGAATCGAGGTAGAGCAGCCAAGACAAATATTCCCAGATAGTAGATAAAGAAAAGGGTTCTTGAGGCCAGTCTGCTTCACAACATGTCCAACTACAAACACTTTAACACTCTCTTCAAGGCAATTGCCAGGCATGCCTATCCGGCTCACTACATCTAATTACATCAGCTTATTAGCGACTCCCTTCAAGGAATTACCCAAATGACCTCAGCCGAGGAGTTGCTTGGCAATCACAGGACCATCCCTTTACTGTCATTGAGTAAGGCTGTTCTGAAGGAGTACAGCAGCAAGAGAATAGCCCATAAGGAAGAAGACTTCAGACAATATATCGTATCTATCATCACAAAAGCAGTCACTCTCTCTCAAGATCTTCAAAAAATCATGAGCGAGGTGTTTGGACAAGGCAGGGTCAAATATACAGTTGAGCTAATGGGACTGATTCGCAAGGCTGACAAAATAATGCTATATGGACTGTTGTCGATGCCAACAGGCTACCAATCCGAGGAGTAGATAGGCCAGATGGTCAAGTATTTGGTGGGGAGAGTGCAAGAGTACAATTAAACTTTAGGAAATGGTAGTTTGAGTGGAGAGATCAGGTTGGAGCTGGAAAAGTACATCATAGGGATCCTCTAGTTGCTGACAAGAGTTCAACATATTTATCCTTTTGTCTTCACTCCCTTTCTCGGGCAGTACCTCAACCTCGTTGTGAAGATGCTGCTTGTCTGCTCCACTCAGCATCTCTACACCCGATAAAAAATCATCTCCGTCATCGCCATCGCCAACTACAAACCCATCAACACTTACCCGTACTACACTAAGCCATAAGATTTCAAGGCTAGCATCTACCATCGGAAAGCTAACGGCGTCGACAACTCACCTCTTCAACAACATTGCCATACAGTCTTCAGATAGGTCTATCAGGCCGACAACGTCAAGGAACTGCTGATTGGTGTGGTTTCAAGAGTCATGACACTGGATTTGGTGGCTGAAGGGCAGAGAGTAGAGCTGGATGAGCTAGTTCTGGAGGATGTTGAAATTGCTATAGTCGATCAGGTTTCAGAGCCAAGTGCCTATGAAAATTGTCTCAACCTGTGCAAAATCATCATCAAGAACTTCAAACAGGAAACTATCCCTGTAATTGGGGCCATGCTGAAAGAAATCCCAACTCTGACAGAGCAGGGCTAAAAAGGACAGCTGCTGATCTACACTCTCATCGACATCTTGCTCTTCCTGCCTCAGAACATGGACGAAACTGAACTACCATTGGGTTAGGTGCAGGAAATCATGAAGCTGTTGTTCTAGAGCAACAACTACCACCTCCTGGCAAGACTGATCAGGAAGTACTTTGGATACCTGGACACCCGCACTCAGAGAAACTGTCTTGATTTGCTAGTAAGAATAGTCTCATCTCCAATCACCGACAAAGCTAGTGCAGAAACAGTATACCAATCTGCCTTGGCTCTCAAAAACAGCCTCACAGAGACCTATGACTTTGACGGCATTTCTTAATAATTGCTGCTTCCCTGTATGGCAAATATTCTCAAAATAGTCCAAGATCGACAGTTCATCAAAAATCCCACTCTACTGTGGCCCATCATCAACCTAGTGGTCAAATTGGTCAATTGCCTCTCAGCATGCGGGCCAGTCGATGCTACATGCATCTTGATCGTCACTGAGTTAAGCTGCCTTTTGTCTGCAGATAACAATGAATAATTGATAGCTTGTGCCTTGACAGAGCTGCTGATCTGTATCATGAGCATTGTGTTCAAGAAAGTCAAGGAGGAATACCCGATGGAAGGTGGACAGTCCAATTTGAATCTCAACAGAAACACTCTCTTCATCTTGGAGGGAGCACTGACCGTGGTCAGGAAAAATCTGAACAACCGAGCTCTCTAGAATTACGAGAATATATATCGACTTTGGTTGACCCTCCTTCGCCACTATCCGACTCTTCCTCAGCAGCAACTCAACAACCTTCCCCTGCACAGCACCAACCAGCAGCTTCAAGCTTTGTTCGAGATGGGTCATCAGCAAGTGCTGGAGGATAACACTGTCCTCTTTTTGGAGCTTGTTGAAGAAATGTACCTGATTGGGCTGTTGCCTCTAAACTAACAGAAGATAGTGGAGTTAGTGGGCAGACATTTGGGGGAGGATGATGCTGAGCACAAGAGGACAAGAATAATTTTAGCAAACTTGGGCCTCTATTTGTCTTTTGCAATCACTAATCACCACATCCCGCGTACTTGAGCTTTTATCTTTAGAACTGATGACACTCTTCATGAAGGAGTTGCTTGCTTTGAGGAATTCCGTCTCTCCACCCATCAACAATCTCAGGTGCTTCCTCTACCTGGCCATCAACCACTACATTTTGAGCACATCGGCAGCCGAAGCCTACCACCTGTTTACTACTGCAGCCGATAATCACTTTGTCAACTGGCTTGAGCCCTTCCTCTTTAGCATGCAGTTCGTGTCTGCCAAGTAAACCTCGTACATTATCAGCTATTTAGAAAGCTCAATGCAGCTGCCATCCTCAAGGCTATAAACGACATTGGGGCAGCCAACTATGGAAAAATGTTATTGACTCCACGAGAAGGGCAGTACCCAATAGATTGGTTGTTGAGGACGATCACTTCTAAGTTGGATCCGATTGAGGAGGTCACGAGGCATAACTTCGATACCATGTACACTACGATCCTCCCTAACGAGATGGCTCCCTAGTTTTCAAGAACAGTAGTCAGGAAGATCCGACTTTATGTTGAAAACCCTCTGGTTTTGCAGATGATGTCTCAGGATCTGAGAGGCACTTTTGGTGAGCTGTTCAACCAACTATTCATATCTTTAGACTGGGCTGCTGACGACTTAGAAGAAAGGGTGGGTATTGGTGCGGCAAGCAAGTTGAGCCAGTTGCTCGGATGGCAGCCAAGACAACAGTTAGGATAATGATATGTTAAAAATTTATACAAAGGGACAACTATGATATGAAGGAATATCAATGTCAGGATTGATAGATATATTTTCAATATGAAGCAAATCATAATTGTTGCTACTCTTCTCCTGGCCTCCTTGGCTCTGCAGCACGACAGCGACACTCTCTGGCCCAGACCGGCCAACTACAGCTACGACGAGGCAGGAAAGACAGTGATAGTTGATCCCTGCAACATCATCTATGTCGTCAATGCAGCAGACAAGGTCTACGTCAGCGACATGATTACCAGCTACCTCTTCAACGTCTTTAAGTGCAAGTAGGTAGGCCCTGGAAAAGTAACCATGACCATTACTGTTACAAATGGAGATCAATTCATTGCCACTGAGAAGAAGCATGAGGCTTACAGTTTGACCCTCAAAGACGAAAGTCACTGGACTTTGAAGGCAGACTACTATGTAGGTTTTCTGAGAGGGATAGAGACCTTCTCGCAACTGTTCAACTATCAGGAAGATGGCAAGCATAACATCAAAGGTATTCCCATCACCATCACCGATAGTCCTCAGTTCTTATGGCGGGGGCTTATGATCGACACCTCCCGACATTTCCTCAATCTGGACACCATCAAGCATGCCATTGACGGTATGCTATACACTAAGCTCAATATTTTGCACTGGCACATCGTTGATGAGGATAGCTTCCCTATGTATGTCCCCGATGCTCCAGAGCTGAGCGAAGGTGGAAATATTGGAGGAGTGTTCAGTCCAACCGATCTTAAGGCCGTGATTGCTTATGCCAGGGTGAGAGGGGTCAGGGTGGTGCCTGAGATTGACACCCCTGCTCACACTGAGTCATGGGGAAGGAACGAAAAGTACAAGAATATTACTCTCAACTGCAATGGAAAGTACATGGGACAATTTGACCCAACTCTTGACCTGACCTGGGATGCAGTCAGCAAAGTTTTCAACTACGTCAACAAGACTTTTGGCGATGAGTATGTTCACTTCGGTGGAGATGAAGTCGTCTACGATTGCTGGGACCAACGCCCTTCCATCAAATAGTACATGAAGGCCAACAATATAGCTGACTATAAGGGTCTGTCTATTGACTACAGGAAGAAGCAAAAGAAGCTGTTCAGGGATGGCATCAGCCAGAAGAAAAAAGTGATATACTGGGCCAATGAAGAGATCGACCTCCCCATGGACGATGAAGACGTAGTGCATTGGTGGGGTACATCTGAGCACCAGAAAGTCCTTGAAGGCAGAAAGACCCCCATCATCCTTTCCAACTACAACGAGGCTTATCTGGATGTCGGCTTCAATAACATCTATGGAGTCAACTATGGTGTCTACCAGACCTGGAGAAAACTCTACGGATATGAGCCCAGAATCGCCAACGCCAATGTTATTGGAGGAGAGGTGTGCATGTGGAATGAAATCGGTACCAAGCATACTTTTGACCAGAAAGTTTTCCTGAAGGCAAGTGTCCTCGGTGAAAGACTGTGGAATACCAACATTGATTTAAGCAAGGAGTTGAGGAACATCGCCACTAGATTGCAGGCTCAAAGCGAAAGGTTGAGATCGAGAGGGTTCAAGATGTGGCCTGTGACTGTGGGCATATGCGAAAAAGATATGAGCATCTGTTTCTGATTGATGGATAGATTGATTATGATGGTTCACATATGAAAATTGAGGACTGACTTATGAAATAATTGCCCCTAATTATAGGAACTCCTCATATCTCAACGACCCTATTATTTGATCACACTCATGCTGGTTCCCAAACTCCTAGAACCCTCAACTACCCCCAGCACACTCCTCCCCAAAAGGACACTCAGACCTGCAGACAGACCAACTTTTCGGCTCGAAGTTGACTTCTACGCGGGAGATAATCACTACCAAAACAGGCACACCATCAATATCAAAGACAAGCGCTCAGATTGTGTCGAATCAGCTCAGATGCTTAAAGGCAAGAGGATGCATTCGATCTCCAGCAGAAAATATCAAGTTAGCGGTGGCTACGGCTTCTACTTCGATCGGAAAGAAATTGAGTGGAACGCGCACAATTTGGATGAAGGCCGTCTGTGGATGGCTTACATGAATATGAAGATCCGGGAACTCAACAAGAAGAGAGACTATATGAAAATGGAGAAATCCATCAGCATTACCAACAGCATCAGCATCGGCTTTGATGACGAGATGGAGCAAGAAGTGAAGCCCTAAAGCGAAGTCCAAAAGAAGAAGTGCATAATGAAGAAGGAGAAAAAGCCGAAAAAGGACAAATAAGTTGAAAAAATTATCAGGAAAAGCAAAAGACTCAAATCGAAGAAGAGCAATGTTCTTGAATTGGAGTTTTCATAAAATGAGGAAGAGGAGGACAGAGAAGGCGAATTGTCGCTGGATTAACAATTTTCAACTGAAACTGCCAAAAAGCGAAGAAAATGTCCTCAGAGACTCTAATAGATAATCCAGTGGTGGAGGGTCCAAAAACCATCACTCTAGGTGGAAATTTTCTAGGAGTCATAATCTTCAATTTAAATCGAGGACCAAACAAAGCTGAGAGAAGAACTTCAATACCTCCTTCCCGAGCTTTCTGAAAGTGAGCTCAAGAATCAGAGCAAGGATGAGGCAACTCAGGAACTGTTGAATATTTCAGCTATGGAACCCGAAGAGATGAGTCTGTTCACAAAAATGCTATGCGTTGACCCAGAGCCCTCTGATTATTCATGATCTGACTATAGTGATCGTTCTATGAAGATTATAATGTAAATCAAAAGCCTATCCTGATGTACTTTGACCTCTTAGCTTTTTTATGTTGTCCTGGCTCAGGCTCAGGATCGAACATTCTGAAGAGAGGCACAAAGACAAAGTCTTTATTTGGGTTCAAATTTGTGAAGTCTTAAAAGTTTTAGCTTGCCTTTACTGCTGTTTCTTCCAACTCAGTTGAATCTGTCGTGAGTGCCAACTGTTGATTGTCGACCTGGTGTTCTTCTATGGAAGACTACATTTCAAGCTCATGGGTGAAGGCTCGATGCATACGTTTTTTACGATAGTGATCCTTCTCCACAGGTTCTTATATTCCATATTTTGTCAATCTAGGCTCTTTCTTGGGGACAATCGCCATCTCGATGATGATTAGCTCCTATTTATTCTCATCACCTATCTCTTACTGTTCAGGCTGGTCCAGCTATTATTCAAGGAATATTGTTTTTTCAGTTACTTTTGAGGCATCCATGTGCATGGTGAGGTGTCTGATTCCTTGCTTGTATTTGTACTTCTGATACTGGGCTTCTTTCCTTTCCTCATCCAGCTAATTCTCAAGTATTTCATTGATGTCCTTCAGCTCAGCAATTTTGACCTCAAGACATTCGATTTGTTCTTGCAAGGTTTAATTTTTTATCCGCCATTTTTTCTCAATATCAACTTTTTCTTCTAGAAACTTCAAAATATTCTAGTACTCTTTCACTACTTTCAAACATTTTTCTTCAATATCTTTTTGTTAAAATGACAGTTGCCCCCTTCCGTGACAGCTGATGACTTCGGCCATGGAATCTATCAAGATATGCGTTTTTCCGTTGACGATCAGAGATGTGATGTCCAACGTGAGAAAACTTCTTGAGTCCTCCTGAGAGATAAAACTTCCATCGATAAGCTCTTGGAGGTTGATACTTTCAACATTGCTGTGGATCGATGAAGTTGTGAGAGTGAAGGGACAAACTTCCGAGAATTTTCTTGTCAAAGTGGGGTGAGTTAATTGCTCCTCGAGACATCCATCGACGTTTTGTTGATGACTTAGAGGGAAATGGGTCTCTATGGCTGAGGAGCAGGTATCTGAGGGTTTGAGAAGGAGCATAGGAAGAATAGATTATAGTAATAAAAAATGGTAGTTTATTTGATTGAGGAAGTAGTACAAAAGTCAAAGATCAGAGCATCAGAGACTGCTCGATGAGATCCAAGTGCTACTAGATCTCCTGCAACCCGTCAGAACATATTTAATTGTTTCTTATTATTCCCTGCAGCTCCTCGAAGCGTACCAGTAGCTTCTCCTTCTCTCCCACTGTCAGCATCCGTTTGGGTATTTTTTCCTCATATATTTTGTCAGCCAATGTCTCCTTAGTTTTTATTTCTGGGGATTTCGAGTCAACTGTCTTTGAGGGGAGAGTTTGCTTGGAGATTGTCCGGGCTGTCTTGGCTACTGTTGGTTTTTTGGCTGTCTGTATTGAGGTCCTAGGTTTTGTTGGTTACTTGTGCTCTTTAGGAGTAAAGACTGGCACAGGAGGTTTAGATGGAGGTTTATATGGTTTTGTTGATTTTTGATAGCACTTCTTACTCTCCAGCTCTTTCTTCATGGAGTCAAGCTCACACATTTCTTCCTCAATTTTTATTTTTCTCATGTTATTTTTAGGAGTCACCTTGGCAGTTCCAGTAGTTTATCTGGCAGTCGTGGGCCCTTTGAGCTGAGCTTTAGCAGCCTTTGCTCCCATATTCATATCTTTCTTATTATTGAGGCTATTTGGTCTTGGTGATTTACTATGAAATTCTATCTCTTCCTCGAAAATTGTTTCAAATTCATTGAAGAATGTTGAGGTATATAGTTTCTGATTTTTCCTATTCATTTGCTATCTTTCTGTCTCATCGTGAATGTTGGCGAAGGAGTTGGCATGTCGATGCCTATTGGCTCTGATGGGGTGCTTCTCGTCGATAGACTTGATAGACATGTTATTTATGGTATTATCAAAATTTTTGGCAGACTGGGTAGAGCGGAGGGACATTTGTTCTAGTTACATCGACATGTCTTCAATTTCCTTAAGGTTGCTGGTGTACATGTTTTTGAGAGCTGACTGGGGCCGAGGAGAATGTTTGGGGGATTAGTATTGCGTGAGGCTGGTCTTGCGACGGAAGCCTTAGTAGTTAGTAAGGGTTGACCGTTCCATCTAATAAATAAATAAATAAAATAAAGAATGCTGTCAGTTGAGGATTATTTATGACAGGCTAAATGACTGTTGTTTTAGTCACAAAAAATTATTGAAACTTGTTACTAAGCTTCAGTTGACTAATGATTATATTGCCATTTATAACATTCATAATTTAAACAGATGACTGACTTTCTCGAGTAGCTCCGCACCCATTTCAACGTCATCCTCACCTAGCACTCTCTCGTGTTGACCCTCATCAAGTAAAATCCTGTCAATGCAGTCCCAACATCACAGCATAGGTGATGACCCACATCAAGGACCATTTTCGATTGGTGCATCGACTCAAAACTATCTAAATTGTCATCATCGACTGTCCCAACTTTGATGATGAGCTGCTAACTATCCTGGCGCAGGGTCTGCCGCAATCTTTGACTGAAGTATCACTCGATTTTTCGGGGTATGAGATGTGCTAGGCAGATGTTAAAGTTTAAGAGGGGAGGGCTTTCTCGAGCTATTCGAGAGGATGAACAGTATGTAGCTGACTAAGCTATCTCTCGACTTGAGCTAGGTCTACAATATCAATGATATCGTCATCTAGGGATTGGGACTGTTACTATCAACCTCCGAAAACATACAGGAGCTGCACATCGACCTCTATGAAATCAATCAACTCACCGAAGATTCTTATCTCTTACTGGCATAGACCATTTCCGGCCTGAAGGAGCTCAAAAAATTACATATCGATCTATCAGCGTATACATTCAAACATTTAGAAATCCTAACTTGACAGAAGACGATCTTGAGATTTTTTTCGGAGGGCTCGGGCATCAACTGTAGAGCTTTACCTTCAGAATATTAGAGTATGTGTGCAATTACTTAGTATCGAGCATATAGGAGGAGGGTCTTTCTTCAAGCTGGGGGAAGTGCTTGGGCAAATGGGGGATTTGAAGAAACTAGACTTAACCATCTCGAGTTTCAGTAATCTCAACCAGAAAGGTGTGTACTCTATTCTGAAAGGAATCAGCAAAATTCCTCTTCTTTAAATACTCACTCTCAACATTTCGAAGTATCTCTATTGCCACTCAGTATTGATCTCCCCGAAAAGATGCTCAGCTATCTCAACTTTAGCAAAAATATCAAATAATTGAGCCTCGACCTCTCCTGCAATAGAAAAATAACTTTCGGAGATTTTTTGAACTTAGGAACAAAAATAAAAAAACTCAGAAAGATAGATCTCAATCTTGACTTTTGCTCAGGTATTGGGGAGGATGTTATTGAGGAGGTTATCGAAATGATAGCTGAAAGTGGAACTTGTACAAGTTTGACCCTGAGAGACCGTAGCTACTCGCTTGAATTTCAAGACTAGGTTGCAGATAAACTAATTTAAATGAAAAGTTTGATCGGCCTTCAGATCTTTTCAAAAGAGTCGACCAAAAAATTCTTAAAATTAACAGAAATGCTGGCAAAAAAGCAAAGATTGATGGGTGCCTGCATGCTGAGCTAGAAGAAGAAGATCTCTAAACATCTGGCAAACAGTGTTATTGACCTCCTGATCTATGAGGAGTGATTTGCCTTACTGATGATATATTGATAAGGGGTGTATTATATGGGATGAGATCATTCATTTCCAGGCGGCAGAGGTATTGTTGCAGGGTCTCTCTCTGAATCTGTCAGAAGCGAAGTAGTCCTTGAGTTAGGGAAGAGCCCAAACTCTCCTGTAGTATTCGATCAGGTTGGGGCAAGGCTTGAGGATTTCAGGAGAAAGGAGGTCCAAAGTCTGCATGAAATCAGCGATGGCAAAGTCAAGCCAAGTCAGCTCTCCAGCAATGAACTGCTTGTTTCCCAAAAGACCGCTCAGTTTTTTGACGTATCCCTCCCAGTTTTTGATGGCCTCCTTGAGGTCAGCTTCAAAATCTTCGTGCTTTCCATAGACGAATCTGATATAGTTGGGATGGAAGTCTTTGTATACACCGTGGACAGTTGCCATCAAGACCTGTTCGTCGGCATTTCTTCCGAGGAGCTCGGGCTTGTTGCCCTTGTAGCAGACATAAATGCAGATGGCATCACTTTCTGCGATCACCTTGTCGCCGTCAATGAGATATGGGAGGGTGACAGCAGGGTTTTTCTCCAAAAGTTTGGGTTTTGTTTCATTGAACCACTTATCCCTGCTGGTTCCATCGTAAAGCTCCTGAGTGTATTGGACACCACAGTACTCCAAGAGCTGCCTGATTCTTTCGGACAGGCCTCTGATGGCCCAGTAACCGAGGGTAACCTTTCCTTCCATTAAGATTTGTCAATAAATATAAGTTGAAGGATTTACAAGTAGCACATAAATGGTACTTGTGGAGGTAGAAAAAAATAGAAAATTCTAGAACAAAAGGTTATTTTATCAGTGATGTTTGGATTTGTTGAAGGACTTGCTGGATTGCTTATTGTGAGGTCTTGGAGGATTCCTCGGTCTGCTTCCTTGGGACTGATTGAATTTGTTGTTCTTCTTGAATATTTTCTTTGACTTAGGCTCGGGCAGGACTTCTCCTGTAGCCACTTTGGCTTTCTATTGAATTTTCCTCTTCTCGTTCTCACTCATGAACCACTCCTTTCGAGGTCGAGAATAAATGTCGTCTTTATGGGTAGTTATATTCTACAATTTTTGGAGCTCCATTTATGCCTTCCTCATGACTTGCTCCTCCCTTTCTTGACTCAAAATGACTCCCACTTCCTTATAGAGACCATTGATGGTTTGCTAGCTTTGCTTGATAGATTGCTCGTTGACGTTGAGTCTGAACAGCCGGTCACCTGTTCTCTTTGACATTCTCTTGAGTTACAGGCACTAAGCATCGTTGCAGAGCGTCAGGGATGTTCCAACGTTTCCTGCTCTGGCTGTTCGCCCGATTCTATGGATGTACTTGGTGAGGTGTGTGGGCAATTCAAAATTGATGACTGTTTGGACCTCCTTGATATCCAGTCCTCTGGATGCCAGATCTGTAGCCAGCAAGTAGTCATACTTCTATTCCTTGAAGTCATGAAAAGCTTGAATTCTCTGAGTTTGGCTTAGATTGCCATGCAACTCGCAAGCCTTCAGCCCAAGCAGTCCCATGACGATGGCAACTCGATGGCACTGCTTTTTTGTCTTGAAGAAAACAATCACCTTGGTCTTATAGAGGTGAGTCAGTGCTGCAATCAAGACAGCTTATCTGTACTCGTCAGTATCTTCTTTGAGTTTTACTATCTGCTGATGCAATCTTTCTGCAGTTTTCTATGTGGAATGAAAAATACGTTGTCAGGATCTGCACTGAGTCTAATGGGTTTTCGGGTGGTGATGTGAGCCAACCTGTTGATATCTTTGTCGATGGTGGCGCTGAACATCACAGTTTGAACTTAATCGTTACAGTGCTTGACAATTTCTTTTATTTCTGACTAAAAACCTAGCTCAAGTAGCTTGTCGGCCTCATCGAAGACCAAAACTTACAAATTTTAAATGCCAACACTTCTGGAATTCAGCAAGACGTCTATGATCCTGCCAGGAGTGCCGATCACCACCTCAGGATTGTTCCTCAAAGCCAGTTCTTGCTTCTGGATAGAGCTAGCTCCAATGACCAAGACAGCTTCTAACCTGGCGTACTTGTTGAGTTTAGCAAATTACTCATAAATTTGGATGGCTAGTTCGCGAGTAGGAGTGACGATGAGAGCTCGAATGTAGCCAACGGCAGCCACGTTGTAGTATCTTTGAAGGATAGGCAGCAAGAAAGCTGCGGTTTTACCTGAGCCTGTGATAGAGCTACCAACCACGTCCTTTCCTGAGTTGATGACTGGAATGGCCAATTGCTGGATAGGAGTGGGACGAACGTACCCCAGATCACTGATGGCTTTAAGCAGTGCTCGATTCAGCTTGAGCTCCTAAAAACCTTTTTCTTTCTGTCCAAGTTGAGGAGTCAAGATATTATCATTCTTCTTTTTCTTCTTGACCTTGTCGTTCTGTTCGACTATGACCTTTTCCCTGAAGATCTCATCGTTTCCGATGGGCTCGATGCCGTGCTGTTTGTTCCTGTGGCTATTTTCCCTTTCGAGGGTGTCGATTTTGTGCTGAAGAGAGGTGGTTTTGGTGGCGAGGTGGGAGTTCTACTGGATGCTGCTGCGGAGGTTGGTTTGTTTTTGGGACAGTTTGGATGTTTTGGAGAGTCCTGAGAAGAAGGAGGAGGCGACCTGGTTGACTTCGAACTATTCTGAGTCTGACTACATTGTTGAAGGCAAATATAAGGATTATAAAAGGTGCATAATTTCTAAATAATTCTGGCGAAGAAAAGCGGGCTATTTGGTCGGAATGATTTAGATAGACCTCCATATATATTCCACAGATTTGCTAATAATATCATAATCATTAAAATGGAGAGCATCTGTGGCTACGATGTCGACCTCACCAAACCGGTCTACTTGACTCACCCAAGCAACAAGTTCTGGGAAGTCATCCTGAGTGGAGTCAATGTTTCTTATCGAGTGGGAAAACTTAGAGCTGGTGGATAGACTGGCTAAGAAAAGGTGTAAAAGGACTACCCTTCCAATGCAGCGGCTAGGGCAACCGTCATCCAAAAAATAGCTGACAAGCTGACAAAGGGCTATATGGGGAAAGATCTGTCTTACAATTAGCCAAAAAAAGAGACAAAGAGCGAGGGAGTGGTCAGGAAGGTAGAGAAGAACAGAGCCTTTACTGGGGAGTACTATGAGAATGATGCTGGAGAGAGCGTGCAGATTGAGGTATCTGGTACGGGGATCAAACTGATCAAGAAGATCAAAGGAAGAGATGAGAAGGTTGAGTACAGACATTTCGGATCCAACGATGACGCCATTATTGAGTGCATCAAAGAAGCAGATTGCCTCAAAACTGAAGGATTTAAGCCCATGTCTCATAAATTTTTGTGCACCTATGTTGATTAGTCGCAAAAGACGAACAGTACCAAGCCAAAAGTTGACAGCAAGGGGAAAAATATCCTATCTATCACCTCTATGACAGATGATGCCATGTCTCATAGAAGCAGAAACACCTCACCTGCCCACAGCGACAGAAGCTATGTCGACGACTCAGACAATGGCTTTGCTGACACCCAAGCTACTCTTGGCCCTCCTATTTCAGGCTGTATCAAGGTACTTTTGGCCGAGCACTACAAGGAAGATACTGACCCTAAGGGATGGATCATGAGCTAAAAGCTAGACGGCGTTCGATGCTTCTGGACAGGAACGGTCATGTACTCGCGTAATGGCAATCGATTTTTCCCACCAAAGTTCTTCACGAGAAATTGGCCCAATAGTCAACTTGATGGTGAACTTTTTATCGGCAGAGGAAGATTCTCTGAGACCTTGTCGGCTGTCAAGAAAGGATCTCCCATTGACGAGGAGTGGAGAAAAGTCAGATACTTAGTCTTTGACTGTCCGGGACTCAAAAAACCTTTCAGACAGAGGATAAAGGCCATGGAGAAGGTTCTGGGATAAACTAAAAATGAATACATCAAGTGTCATGCTCATCGAGAGTGCACAGGCTTTGAGGATCTGTTCGGCTAGCTTGACAAGGTTAATGCTACAGGTGGCGAAGGCCTGATGTTGAGAGATCCAGAGTCCAAATACGAGAATAGGAGGTCAACAAGTTTGCTAAAGGTGAAGACTTTCCATGATGATGAGGCAACAGTGATTGGCTACAAGAACGGAACAGGGAGGTGCTAGGGAATGGTGGGGGCCTTGAGATGCAGAAACGGGAAGGGCATTGAATTTGAGGTGGGCAGCGGTTTGACTGACCAGGACAGGAAGCATCCTCCGAAGATAGGGACCAAGATAACATACAAATACCAATAATTCAACAAGGACTCAGGTAAGCCAAGATTTCCCACCTACATGAGGACCTATGACCGCATTTGATTCCAAATAGATTATCTTTTGACTGTTTCATCA